>Ga0123519_10000516_pt1 | contig 67865 bp, 57 predicted proteins | sample YelNatPaOPRAMG02_FD_87396 | JGI IMG/M metagenome (GOLD analysis project Ga0123519, IMG submission 87396) | Hot spring microbial communities from Yellowstone National Park - Yellowstone National Park OP-RAMG-02 (version 2) | ecosystem: Environmental > Aquatic > Thermal springs > Hot (42-90C) ...
TACGATTCTGGCGTAGTAGATATAGGCGATGGGGATGTGATTGCCTTCAAAGTTGAGAGTCATAATCACCCATCAGCAATAGATCCTTACAACGGTTCAGCAACAGGTGTTGGTGGAATAATAAGGGATGTTTTATGTATGAATTGCAGACCAATAGCTCTCTTAGACTCTTTACGTTTTGGAAACCCCCAGAGCGCACATGCTAGGTGGCTCTTCAACAATGTCGTCAAGGGAATCGCCGACTACGGTAACCGAACAGGGATCCCAACCGTTGCAGGTGAAGTTGAATTCGACGAGAGCTTCGAAGTCAACTGTCTGGTCAATGTGGCATGTGTAGGTTTGGGCAGGATCGATGAACTTACCCTAGCCAGAATGGACAATCCTGGAGACATAATAATCTTAATGGGTGGAGATACTGGTCGAGATGGGATACATGGCGTAACCTTCGCATCTAAAACAATTCGTGAAGACTCTGAACTTGAAAGGCCAGCAGTCCAAGTCGGTAACCCATTCATCAAGAAACTGGTCATAGAAGCTGCACTTGAGGCCATAAGAACAGGCAAAGTTACGGCTGTTAAAGACTTAGGTGGGGGAGGATTGACATGCGCCCTATCAGAAATGTCAAGTAAGGGGGGTACGGGCGTAGATGTTGAACTTAACAACATACACGTAAGGGAGGAGGGAATGACCCCATATGAACTGTTACTCTCAGAATCCCAGGAGAGGATGCTATTCACAATACTTCCTGAAAGTCAAGACGAAGTTTTAAGAGTCTTCAGGAAATGGGAGGTTCCATACTCGATCATAGGAAAAGTAACTGATACAGGTCGAATAGTAGCCAAGTACAGAGGCAGAATCGTTGTAGACATCCCATCAAAACTGTTAACGGAACCACCTCTAGCAAAGAGGAGGGCTAAGAAAAAATTCATTATTGAGAAGCGAGCCTTGAAGCCCCCTATCCCAACGGACTTTGTTGAGGTGATGCATCGCCTCCTATCCAGTCCAAACATCGCAGATATGCATCCTGTATACAGGCAATATGATCATGAAGTTGGTTTAAGAACTGTACTTAAACCTGGGGATGCCGATGCTGCTGTTCTTCGAATAATTGGAAAAGACAAAGCTGTTGCAGTTAAAATCGACTGCAATAGTTTACACTGTCACCTTGACCCTTATACAGGGCATGCGGCGGCCGTTGCTGAGGCGGCTAGAAATGTTGCTGCAACAGGTGCAGAACCAATAGCTATTACTGACTGCTGCAACTTCGGAAACCCAGAGAAGCCTGAAGTTTACTGGCAATTCAAAGAAGCGATCAAGGGAATCGCGTATATGCTCAAGGGTCTAGGCATACCTTGTGTTGGTGGAAACGTAAGCTTCTACAATGAGGATGAGGAGAGTGGAAGGGCTGTCAAACCAACAACCACAATAGTCATGCTCGGTTTGATTGAGAGACTGAGTTTAGTAACAAGCATGGCCCTGAAGAATGTTGGGGATTCAATAATTCTTTTGGGGAAGACATATCCTGAGATGGGAGGTTCAGAGTATTATAGGCTTATCGGCTTTGACGGTGGTAGGGTTCCAAAAGCAGTGGCCTCGAGAGAGAGGGCGTCCATAAAAACTGTGGCGGAGGCTATCCGTAGAGGATACGTCACCGCAGCTCATGACTGTTCAAAAGGCGGATTGGCCGTTTCTCTTGCTGAGATGGCTATCAAGGGAGGCTTAGGGTTGAGAGTTGATTTAGCATATATCCCGCACACACCCTCTATGAGGATAGATGAAATCCTGTTCTCTGAGTCTTCAGCAAGATTCATAGTGACAACATCTGAAGTAAACACTCCTAAGGTACTTTCATTGGCTAGGCGAAGGGGGGTTCCAGCCTCTAAGATAGGGGAGGTCTCATCTTCAAATTACACTGTAGCAATGAATGGGAAAATATTGTTCGAATGTTCAGTAGAATCTTTAAGGAAATCTTGGCAGGATGCGATCCCAAGACTCATTGGAGGGTGACATCTTTGGAATTCCATGACGGGGAGAAGAAGGATTCATGTGGCGTTTTTGGAGTATGCAATCCTAAACATGATATTGTACACAACATATATAATGGTCTGGTATCCCTCCAACATAGAGGTCAGGAATCTGCAGGAATATCTACTGTGAAAAATAGGAGGATATACTCGAAGAGGGTTTGGGGCCTAGTATCTCAAAACTTGAAGCCGAAACTCTGGAGGCTCTCAGGCCATATAGGAATAGGTCATGTAAGATATTCAACAACGGGATCGTCCACCTTAGCCAATGCCCAACCTATGGTTCACAACGGTTTCTCCCTAGCACATAACGGAAACCTCGCCAACTATATCCAAATTAGGAGAATGATGGAGAGGGAAGGTTTCAGGCTCACCGCCAACAGTGATGCTGAAGTTATGTTGAAGCTGTTCAGAAAGTATTATTCTCAGTATGGAGACTACGTCGAATCTTTCAGAGAACTATCCAGACAGGTCGAAGGTGGATATTCTCTTGTGATGTTGTCGAGAAACCATGAGTTGATTGCGGCCAGAGATCCGCTCGGTCTGAGGCCACTGTGTCAAGGAGTAGACCAAGATACTGTGGCATTCGCTTCAGAGAGTGTAGCCTTAGACTGTAACAACATGAGACTTGTCGGCGACGTGAAACCAGGCTCAGTAGTTGTTGCAACTGAGGATGGGTTTGAAACATATCAATATGTTCAATGTAAGCGTAAAGCGCATTGCATGTTCGAGTTTGTATATTTCAGCCGTGTCGACTCGATACTTGAAGGTAGAAGTGTATATGATGTCAGGTTCAAGCTTGGAGTAAATCTTGCAAAGACCTATGATGTGAAGCCGGATGTTGTGGTTCCTGTCCCAGACACATCTAGGACGGCAGCTGAAGGATATTCCAGTCAGACAGGGGTGCCTGTAGCTGAAGGTCTGATTAAGAACAGATATGTACACAGAACCTTCATCATGCCAAAACAGAAAGATAGAGAGTCTGCTATGAAGCTTAAATTAAACCCACTCAAATCCGTAATAAACGGAAGGAAAGTCCTAATAATAGACGATAGCATAGTCAGGGGGACAACAAGCAGAGCAATAATTCAAATGGTAAGGAGAGCAGGTGCAAGCAAAGTCTACATGATGAGCACATGTCCTCCAATAATTTCACCCTGCTTCTACGGCATAGACATAGCCACATATAGCGAGCTAATCGCCGCGAAGGCAACTGTAGATGAGATCAAAATAAAGATCAACGCTGACATCTTAGGCTACCAGACATTGGAAGGCCTCATCGACGCCATCGGCCTACCTGAAGAAGATCTATGTTTAGGGTGTTTAAAGGGTGAGTATCCTACACCATACGCCCAGAGAACCTTAGAGGCCTTGAAGGAAAAAGCCACTTTAGAAAAAGCAAGATTATGGGAGGTTGAAGCATTAGTATGAATAAAAGTAAATCTAAGCCAAGGAAACTAGTAGCGGTCATTATTGGAAGCGAGAGCGACAGGCCTATAGCAGAAAAAACAGTGAAAATCCTTGAGAATCTTAAAATACCATACGAACTCGAAATCCTCTCAGCGCATAGGAATCCCAAGGAGCTTGAGAAATATGTAGAGGCATCTGATGCCGCCATCTTCATAGCGATAGCTGGACTGTCAGCCCAGTTGCCTGGATTCATAGCTTCAAGAACAGATAAGCCGGTAATTGCTGTACCAGTGAATGTCAAACTTGAAGGTTTAGACGCCCTCCTATCGAGCATGCAGATGCCTAAAGGAGTTCCTGTCGCAACAGTCGGAGTAGATAACGGTGAGAATGCAGCATATTTAGCTGCGAGGATTCTTTCACTCATTGAGACTTACCAAGCAGGTGTTTAAAGTTGAGCTGGAACTATGCAAAGGCAGGGGTAGACAGAGAGAAGATCAGAGTAGGCCACAAGGCAATTGAGCATCTCATTCGAAGCACATACAGGTTCAGGATGGGAAGATTTGGGGAGATTCTAGAAGGATTTGGCCATTACGCCTCCCTCATAGACATAGGTGGGGGCATGGCGCTGGCGTTCCACTGCGATGGGTGTGGGACAAAAGTCTTGATTGCTCAACTCATGAACAAATATGATACCATAGGAATAGATTGTGTAGCCATGTGTGTGAATGACATCATATGTGTGGGGGCTGAGCCGATAGCCCTCATCGACTATTTGGCACTTGAAACTCCAGATGAAGAGTTGATATTTAACATTATGAAAGGTCTCGTTGATGCGGCTGAGAAGACTAGGATTCCAATAATTGGGGGCGAAACCGCAATTATGCCAGACGTTATAAAGGGTGTTGCCCCCGGAAAAGGGTTTGACTTAGCAGCCTCCTGCCTCGGCCTAGCCGAGAAGAATAAGATAATCTTAGGAGGAAAGCTTGAACCTGGAGACGTAATAATAGGCATCGAGAGCAGCGGTCTACATAGCAACGGCTTCTCACTTGCAAGAAAGGTTCTTCTTGAAGAAGCCGGACTCAAGCTTGATAATAAGTATGACAGACTTGAGAAGACGCTTGGAGAGGAACTCCTCGAACCTACAAACATATATCTCGATGCTGCACTTTCAGCAGTAAAGAGAGCGGAGGTTCATGCTCTAGCTCATATAACCGGAGGCGCCTTCACAAAACTCAGAAGGTTCGAATCCCATGCCAAGGTTGGCTTTCACATAGATATGATGCCTGAGCCTAAACCAATATTCAAACTTATACAGGAAAGGGGGAGGGTCCCCGATGATGAAATGTATAAAACCTTCAACATGGGAATAGGATTATGTGTAATGGCTCCGAAGAGAGTAGTTGACGATGTAATCTCATCATTTGAAGCCTCAGGCTTCCAAACATATCATATTGGAAGTGTTGTTGAAGAACCTGGAGTTAGAATCGAAATAGATGGAAGAACCATACTTCTTTAAGGTAGATTTATATTGATTCTACACCGCCATTCTCTCGGCTTGAGGTATAGACATATTGAGTTATGATGTCATAATAGTTGGATGCGGCCCAGCAGGGATTTTCTCAGCCATAGAACTTGTCAAGAACATAGATCTGAACATATTGATGCTCGACATGGGTCCACAGCTTGAGGAACGTCGATGCTCAGCTGAACGTGGGCCAGGCTGTGTGAGATGTAACCCATGTTACCTCTTAACAGGTTGGGGAGGTTCAGGTGCCTTCAGTGATGGTAAACTGACACTCTCCACAGAGGTTGGGGGCTGGCTTGACGAATACATTAAGATCGATGAGTTGAACAGACTAATAGAATATGTAGACGATATCTATGTGAAGTTCGGAGCCCCAAAGCAACTTTATGGTACAGACATAGGCAAGATAGAAGAAATAGAGAGGAAAGCCGCACTCGCAGGCTTGAAACTTATACCATCCAGAATAAGACATCTTGGAACAGAAAATTGCAGCCGTATCCTAAGCGCCGCCAAACAATTCTTGCAGAGGAGGGTTGAGATTCGAACATCAACAGAAGTCAAGAGTCTACTAGTTGAGAATGGTCAGGTGAAGGGTGTTGAGACCAAGGGTGGAGAGAGACTGAAAAGTAAATATGTTGTTGTAGCCCCCGGTAGGGTTGGAGCTGAATGGTTAACCTCTGAAGCTCAAGTCAACGGTTTAAAGACTCTGACAAATCCGGTCGACCTAGGCGTCCGCGTTGAAGTCCCTGCACCTGTCCTGGCAGAGTTGACTGAAACCCTCTATGAACCTAAATTCATCTATTACTCAAGATCATTCGACGACATGGTCAGAACATTCTGCATGAACCCTTCGGGAGAGGTTATAACCGAATCTTACAACGACATTGTAACCGTCAATGGACAAAGCTACGCCGAAAAGAAGACCGGCAACACAAACTTCGCTGTTCTAGTAAGTACCAAATTCACAGAGCCATTTAAGGAACCTATCGCCTACGGCAAATACATAGCGAGGCTTGCAAATCTTCTGGGAGGAGGAATTCTTGTTCAGAGGTTAGGAGACCTTGAAGCTGGCAGAAGGTCCACAGAGGCAAGATTGGCTAGAAACCTAGTTATTCCAACATTAAAATTTGCAACTCCAGGGGACCTAAGCTTCATTCTTCCTTACCGCTACTTGGAAGACATAAAGGAGATGCTTCAGGCCATGGATAAGGTTGCTCCTGGAGTATACTCGAAACATACTCTGTTATATGGTGTCGAGGTCAAATTCTACTCTTCAAGACTCGAGTTAAATAATAATTTTGAAACCAAGATCAAGAATCTCTTCGCTATAGGGGACGGGGCTGGAATAACTAGGGGGCTGATTCAAGCTTCAGTTTCAGGCGTCGTCGCTGCAAGGGAGATTGGGAGGAGAGAAAGATGCAAACAGTGAATGTGGCAGATGGTGGGGCGGGCGGGATCCTCATGCATTTAAGGGTGCATTTTGAACCCGCGATCTCCGGCTCTCCCTCCAACGACCCGAGACCGGGATCTTAGACCAGACTGGACCACCGCCCCGACATAAAGGTACCAATACCTGATTTAAAGCCTTACGTGGAGGATCCGAGTATCCGAACTTTCGAGACTATTTACACGGTTGCTTTAAGCTCAATCTTGTTTTTGACATAGCTAACCTAAGGTATGTACTGACTTTGTAAATAATTTAGAGTTGAGGAAAGTGTAGTATACTAGTATGAATTGTTTATTCTTTTAAACATAATCTATACTAAATGATCCGTCAGGAGGCGCAAAGAAAATTGGCTATTCCATTCGAGAAGTCAGGCGTGGACATATTAAACGCAGCCTCTTCAACTGTCAGAATGCGAATTCTGAAACTGTTGAAGTCTAGAGGCCCCTTACCTTACACTGAGGTTATGTCTGCACTTGGCCTAGATCCTATCAGGGACGCTGGAAAGTTTGTATACCACCTGAAAAGTGTAACTGGAGCAAACCTGATCGCTCTAGACAAGAAATCGAAGAAATATATGATAACTGAGCTTGGGGAGATGGTGGTTAACTTTGAGAGAGACTTGGAAGAGTATGTTGCAGCGAAAAAGGGGAAACTATATGTCCGAACTTCACGGTTATCTGTGGAAGAGTTTGATAGAGAGAAAATAGTAAACTCTCTAGTCAATGAAGCTGGGGTCCCATATGAACTTGCCCAAGAGATCGCTGCAGAGGCTGAGGAACGACTTTTAAGATTGAGAACTACCTACCTCACAGCCCCCCTCATAAGAGAGTTCATAAACTCAATACTCATCGAGAAGAGACTTGAAGACTATAGGCATAAACTCACAAGGCTAGGTATGCCAGTCCACGATGTTTCACAGTTGCTCAAGCGATCAAGCGAAAGGATGCTCACCGCCCAAGCGGTTAAGGAGGCGGCTGGGAACTCCGTCATAGAAGAGTATGTACTCCTAAACTTTCTACCTAGAAACATTGCAGACTCTCATCTCTCTGGAGACTTGCATATAGACAACCTTGGAGGATGGATATTGAAGCCGGATGAGGTTATCCATGATCTAAGATTTTTCTTAAAGAACGGGTTGCCGACGAGAGGTCCACCCAGAAACTTTAATGGAGCACTATCTATAGCCCAACTCATCTATCAACATGCAAGAAGCGAGGTGGTGGGTGAGCAATGTTTCGACATGTTCAATGTTTTTCTGGCGCCTTATGCCTCGAAAGTCTCGAAGGAAGATATAAAAGAAACTCTCTATGACTTCTTTACAAGTATCCGTGGAGACACATACTCACAAGACTTCAGTAAAGGCTTGTCTCTAGGCTTCGAACTTTCTATCCCCAGCTTCCTACGTGACGTAGAGGCTGTCGGACCTGGCGGCTTGAACTCCGGATGTTACTCTGAATATGAGGAATCAGCAGCTAAGATTTTGGAGGCATCTATAGAAGCTGCCACCGAAGCATCCGCGGAGAAACCTATCTTCAACCCAAGATTCATCTTCAAGATTAGAAGTTCACAACCCAAAGATAAAAGAATGGCTGAAATAATGATGAAGATACACCAGTTTACAGCGAAGAGTTTCCTACCGTACTTTGCAAGTCTTGATGGAGAGGAGAAAGTTACTTACACAGCCACAGGCTTCAGAATCGACAGCTCATGGACTGGAGACTGGGAGGAGGACTGTATTAGAACAGGAAATGTTGGAACAGTCTTAATAAATCTTCCGAGGATAGCCTATGAATCTCGTAGGAAGCTGGAGCGTTTCCAGAAAATTCTTGAGAGCCAAGTAAACCTAGCCGCCGAAGCATTACATAGAAAGAGTGAGGTGATAAAAGAGAGACTCCAACAGCTGTTACCTCTCCTCTCAGGTGGGTCCAAGGGCTCATATTTTATTGAGAAGAACTCAATCTACGTGATGAGCTTCATAGGTTTGAATGAGGCTGTGAAGACCTTCTTAGGCTCCTCTCTGAGCGAGAATGAGAGGGCTCTAGAGTTGGCTACCGATATTGTAGAGGATATGTGTAAGCTCTCCAAGGAAGCCTCTAAAAAGTTTGGTATTCGAATTGCTCTTGCCCAAAGGCCTCAGGACGATGCCTCTGTCAGACTGGCAAAGCTTGACGTGGCAAAATATGGACCTGGTGAAGTTGCTACAGAAGGGGTTAGGGATTACCCTTACTACACAGACCTGTTTGCAGCACCCTTATCTGTAAAGATGGGGCTCCAAGAGAGGATCCTGTTAGAGAGTAGATTCCAAGCATACTCGTCAGGTGGGCACCTGGCGTCATTATGTCTCCTCCCCACAGAACATGATCCGAAGAGATTGATGAATCTGACTGAGCAGATATACAACAGCAGACTCAGATTCTTCACCTACACGAATAACTTCATTTACTGCAGGAGATGCAACAGAACGTTTCTAGGCATCGCCCATACATGCCCCAAATGCGACTCTGCGAACCCAACCTTGTTCAGCAGATCTTCAGCAACATATGCTCCCTTAGAGTTATGGCCTGAGGCTAAGAGGAGAGATATGGAGAGCCGAACCTTATATTCAATATCCTGACTTTTAGCTAGACCGCACCTAACACAAGGGCCAAGAGCCCCATCCTCACGAGGAGGCCGTACCATACCTGCTTGAAATATCTAGCATGCACCGTACTGTCAACATCATAATCAACCTCATCAACCCTCGGTAGTGGATGCATAACTATTGCTCCTTCCTTTGCCTCTTTCAAATCTGCTTTTGTAAGTCTATAGGATCCTTTGATAGATTCATATTCAGCTGGATCCGCAAACCTCTCCTTCTGTATTCTAGTCATGTAGATAACGTCGACCTCAGGCAGAATCTTCTTCAGATCCCTCCCCTCCTCAACCTCTATACTCTTCCCAATATCTTCAAGAACCTCTCTTCTCATCCTGAGAAGCTCAGGCGAAATTAGGAAAAGTTTAGTGTTTTTATATAATGATAAGGCGTAGGCTAAAGAGTGGACTGTTCTACCGTAACGGAGATCCCCAACCATAGCAACCTTCAAACCATCTATTGAACCGAACTCACGCTTCATCGTATAAATATCTAGTATGGCTTGGGTGGGATGCTCCTCAGAGCCTGACCCCGCATTTATAACAGGGACATTAGCAACCTCACCTGCAAGCCTAGACGCTCCTTCGAGCGGATGTCTGACAACTAAAACATCTGCATAGTTTTCAACAACCTTGATGGTGTCTGTGAGGTTCTCCCCCTTCTGTATTGAAGTGCCTCCAGGCTCAGCAAATCCTATGCTTGAACCTCCCAGACGACTCATAGCTGACTCGAAACTCAACCTGGTCCTAGTGCTCGGCTCAAAGAATAAGGTTGCCATGATCTTTCCCTTCAATATTTCAGATCCTTTCTTGGCAAGGGGTTCCATGAGGTCTGCAGTTGATAACATACGCTCCAACTCAGCCTTTGTGAAGTCCCTTATCGAGATTATGTCTCTTCCTTCAAGACTCATTTCCTGTCTTCACCTATTCTTCAATAGATTTAAGGCAGTTTGACTTATAAGATACCTTATCAATATTCTTTTAGGAATATTTAAATCAGAAACAATTTTGAAACAGGAATAATTTTATGCACGGCCAACCACACCAAAAGCGAGGAGCCCATCCCTAAAGTAAAACCACAGGAGCAACGAGATCATGGAAGAAGAATCAGTAGGCATAGTGAAAACTCAGAGCTTCACCTTCGCTGAACCGCCAAATGAAATGATCCTTGAGAGTGGAAAGAGACTCGGACCCATAACATTGGCTTATGAAACCTACGGTGAACTAAACCGGAACAAGGACAACGCCATACTGATCTTCCACGCTCTCTCAGGAGATGCTCACGTAGCTGGTAAACATCATAGGGACGATCTGAAACCAGGCTGGTGGGATAACATGGTAGGTCCTGGAAAGGCCTTCGACACGAATAGATACTTCGTAATATGTATAAATGTCATAGGCGGATGTAAGGGGTCAACAGGTCCAAGCTCTATAAATCCGAAAACCAAGAAGCCCTACGGCCTAACATTCCCAATAATAACTATAAAGGACATGGTCAGAGCCCAAAAGGAGTTAATAGATCACCTTGGCATAGATCAACTGTTAGCTGTTGCGGGCGGGTCAATGGGAGGCATGCAAGTATTACAGTGGGCTGTTACGTATCCAGATAAGACTGCATTATGCATCCCAATAGCAACTGCGGCGCGTCAATCTCCCCAAAACATTGCATTCCATGAAGTCGGCCGCAGAGCGATAATGAGCGATCCAAACTGGAGAGGAGGAAACTATTATGGAAAGACTCCTCCAACTAACGGCTTAGCCATAGCTAGGATGATAGGTCATATAACATATCTAAGTAGTGAAACCTTGAGATTGAAGTTCGGTCGGAGACTCCAAGAGAGTGAAAGATTGAGTTTCAGCCTAAAACCTGAATTTCAAGTTGAAAGTTACATCCACCATAAAGGAGAAACCTTCACGAAGAGATTCGACGCCAACTCATACCTATACATCTCTAAAGCGATAGACTACTTCGACATATCCAACGGTTTCGGATCCCTTGAGGAAGCATTCAGAAATGTCAAGTCGAAATTCTTAGTGATTTCGTTCACGTCAGACTGGCTCTACCCACCAAAAGATTCTGAGGAGATAGTTACAGCCCTCCGTGCAGTGAACAAGGAGGTGGCATACTACGAGATTCCATCGACATATGGTCACGATGCGTTTCTAGTGGAAACTGAGAAGATTGCCCCTATAATATCATATCACCTTGCTCACGCCCGCGACAGGGGGAGAATGGTGAGTTACCCTGTTGAGAACCATCCCTTGAGCTAAACTGAAACTGTACCCAATATGGGAGTGAATGAGACATCATAAATTTATCTTGGGACTGAGGATATATGTCAAATATACTATAATTCAAAATTGATGTGATTAGAAATGAAGTCTAGCAAGGCTGAACTTTACGTAAAGAAGATTAGAAACGGCACAGTTATAGACCACATATCAGCTGGCTACGCACTCGACGTTTTAAAGATTCTCAACATAACAGGTAAAGAAGGCAATACCGTAGGTGTCGTCATGAATGTTCCCAGTAAACAGCTTGGGAAGAAGGATATAGTGAAGATTGAGGGTGGCGAACTCAAACCTGAATATGTGGATAAGATAGCTCTAATAGCCCCGAAAGCAACAATAAACATAGTCAGAGAATACGACGTAGTAGAAAAGAAGAAAGTAAGTTTACCGAGGACTATCAGGGGGATAATCAAATGTGGAAACCCTTCGTGTATCTCAAATTATAATGAGCCTATTAGCGTCGTCTTTCATGTTCAACAGGAGGAACCTTTAAAGTTGAGATGCCACTACTGCAATAGGACAATGGAAAAGAAAGACATATTGAGCCAATTCTAAACCGTCCATTTAAAGAATGAAGAGCATCCTATAATAATTGAGAGTTGAAACATCATGGCGAATATTGCTGTACTGGCTGATAAGGAGACGGCGACATACTTCAAGATATCTGGAGTGAGAAACAGTTTCCCAGTTGAGAGTCGGGAGGAGGCTGAGGAGCGTTTCACCCAACTACTCTCAGATAAAGACATAACACTTATCTTCATTACAGAGGAAGTTAATGAATGGCTCGCACCCATTCTCGGTAGGATTAGAAGAAGTCGTGACTATCCCTTGGTGACATCTATTCCAGGTAAGAGGGGTAAAACTCCGAGTATTGAGCAGCTAGCTCAGCTAGTCAAGAGGACTGTGGGAATAGAGATAAAGATAGGTTGAGTAATCTCTAGGAAGGTTACGCTATACTGGCTCCGAATGGATCTCAACTACAGAATTGGGAAAGACCCCCTTCAAATCCTCCTCTACATGGCTGAGAATCCTATGAACCGCATCGACAGACTGGTATTTGTCTAATGAACAGTCCAAATATATATGCAGTTTGCCTTCAGAAACATATATCCTCGATTTTTTAAGACTTTTAATCTCCCTATGCTGAGAGAGTATCCAATAGATCTTTCTTATTATCTCAGGATCCTCGAGAGGCTCGACCTTCAATATTCCATCTTGGTAAAGTTCCAAGTGAATGAAGACATCTTTCACACCAGGAATTTTTTCATAGATCATCTTCTCAAGATGATCAGAGATGTTATGGGCCTTGATTAAATCTATCTTTGGATCAACTCGAGCATGAAATGCAAGATGGATTCCATCTTTTAAACATAGAATCTTCAAGTTATGTATGTCCTTGACACTTTCTATTTCACGAGTAAAATTCTTAACTTGCCTCTCAACGAAGTTGGAAATTCTCAGCTCAACAGCAGGCTCAACATGGATTGTAACATCTACATCTCCAATCAACATAGCAAGGTTTGTCTCAACCCTTGATGCTATTGCATGAGCTTCGTTCAGCTCTACATCTCCTTGGACTGTTATCTTAGAATCAATGTATACTCTCTCACCGACTCTTCTAACCCTCAATTTTCGGCACTCATTCACACCTTCAGTTTTAAGAATAGTCTCTCTTATCTTAGATAGAAGATCAGCCGATGTTGCATCACTCAATTCAAGAGATGTTCGCCTAACCGTATTCAAGCTTAGATATCCAAGCAGTAGACCGAGTATGACTCCGGCGAGAGAGTCTCCACCGTAATATCCTAAACTCGCTAGGACTAGACCTAATAGGGCAATCATGGTTGATCCAAAGTCTGACAAGGCATGGAGTAGATCAGTCTTCACAGTTATGCTTGAACCAGCCCTCCTCAGAACTATTATTCTTGCAAGGTCTATGGTCATAGTGTAAAGTACAGCTGAGAATCCTAAAAGTCCAGGGGAGACGACGAAATTTCCACCGAGAATTCTGGATGCCGACTCGTAAACAAGAACGAAACTTAACAGAAGAAGCATGAGGCCACCTAACATGCCGCCGAGAGTCTCTATCTTACCGTGACCATAAGTATGATCTACATCAGGCGGTTTAGCTCCCAGCCTCGCCGTCAAGAGCAGAACCATAGTTGCTACTGCATCGAAAGCAGCGTGTGAAGCATCACCTAAGAGTGCAAGACTATTTGCAACGAATCCCGCTGTAGCCTCAACGGCTACGACACTAGCTATTAGAATCAGGGAAACCTTCAATGCAACTATTTTAGAGTCTAGCATTATAACCAGCTTCACCTAGACCTGTTCTACGATAGAAATAGGCTTTTCGAACAAACTCTAGAGACCACTCCCCCGGATCCTCATAAATTTAATGCTTGGCATTGGGCGATAGCAGTGATAAAAGTATCATCTAAACCTATAAACTGACAGGCTATCTCTAAGACGGATCAACTCTATATCAGCATAACATCAAAATGATGAAAGATGGTCGAGGGTTGGAATTAACAACTTCCATAGTTGAGGTATGAAGTTTAGAGGATGCTGTTGAGTAACCTCCTGAACTATGCGAGCATGTTGGATTCAAACTTAGCAAGTTGAGGCTCGCTTGATCAAAACTAGCATCTGTGGCTTATATCATCCTTCCATAAAGCTACTACATGATGCCATAAGGTTCTGCTCACCAGTGTGAGGTCGGTTATAATAGGTGAAACCCGCAACATGGTACACGATTCTGAGGAACAGTTTAGGAGACTGGGAATACCGAACTTGACCACACTTTAGGGGAAAACGTGTTAGCTCTCGACTCTCGAATGATGAGTGGATAAAAGTGTGCCTAAACCTCATGTGCTCAAAGAAATCGAGTTGCCGAAGAAAGTTTTAGAATCGGATTTGCTGATAAACATTCTTAGGGATGAACCCATTCCAATATACTTCTTACGTGTGCTTCAAAGAATCTTTTCGGTCTCCTTCCGCAGAAGCATAAGTATAGCATTGACAATCCTTTAGAAATCGATAAGGTTGTGGCAGACATTGCTCAAACAGTAAGACCTCACATCAGTATTTTCGATGTGGGGAACGGTAATCATAGGCTCCGACATTTTAACAGTAGATATCGTAGAATGTAAATTTATAGGCTTGGATCCCCCCCAAAATCGAACATTTGAGACTAATAGGCTATGATAGAGGCGAAAACCTTGAGAAGATTAAAGATAATATGCAGATAGAGACTCTTAAAGGATAGAGTCTTGAAATACAGTCAGTCAACGTCGGGCGGCTCCTCATCTAACCCACTCTCAACATTTAAAGCCTTCATCTCCTCTTTGAGATCTTCCTCTGTTATTATACCTGCAATAAAGAGTACGTCGTTAACCCATTCAGATACTAGGCCATCAATACTCTCCACTGGAATGAGAGGACACTTCAGAAGAATGTTTTTCAAGTCTGTGAAGAGATCATCTAGATTTACATTGTTAACAATCTGTTTTTTACCTAGAGCAAACTTCATCTGGGTCACATTCTATCCTCATGGATCCGTCTAGACATCACTTTAAATCGTTACTGAATTCAGTATATCAAAATTGTGGCCTGTAAAACAGATTACAACGAATCCTCCAACAGCTTAAAGAGGCTATATTAACGGTAGAGATCATTCCAATAGGACCATATGGAAGAAACGCATCTCCTTATCGATAGGGTTTCATCGGTGCTGAAAACATGAGACGCCAAAAGGTCTGTATCTAGTTTTGTCCCCTCTCGGGCCTTGTGGTTCAACCATACTTCTATTCCTCGACCTGTTTGGAAACCGATATATTACTGGTATGTGCGATTATTTATTATTCCGGCCTCCAGACATGGGCCGGAATAATAAATGGATAAGGAGAATCTGAAATGGCAAACCTTCCATTGCCCTATGCACAGTTCTTCCAACTGGTTACAGCAATATATGCAGCCATATCTGTTATAGCGGTCCTTTGGAATAGAAGTCTAGAAAAGTCAAGCAGATACTATGGCTTCTCAAGGGCCTTCGCAATATTTATGATAGTGGTGACGGTCTTCCTAGTGATATCTTACATTGCCCAAGCAACGTTCATGGGATGGATATAGGAGAGGGTAGAGATGGAGACGGTTAGAGGCGGGATAAAACCGGGGCATCTAGTGGTTTCAGGGGTTTTCGGAGGAATCTGCGCTGGAGCCGCCCTATTCTCAATAATAATGGTTCCGATTCCAGGGATTCCAGGAGGTTCAGGCTTCTGGATTCCCGCGGGGCTATACTTTGCCTTGACCTTATGGTTTGGATTCTGGGGTGCACTCGCCGGCCATATTGGAACATTCATAGGTATGGGGCCATTCTTCGGCTTCACATTTCAAGTCTGGGCCGACGGTGCTTTAGGCGACTTCCTCGCTCCACTAATCAACCTTGCAATATTCAGAGCTACAAGAGCTGATCCCGAACTCAAGACTGGGAGAGACATGGGAATATGGCTCATCTCAGTGATAATATCGACATGCTTGGCGGCAATGTGGATACATTTCGTCAACTACAGTTTCGGAACAATAACTTTCGACCTTTGGAAGTGGGGTGTAATAGCATACACTATAGGCGATACCTTAGCAGTGTGGATTATTGGAACATTACTTCTCAGGTCAGCCACGAAGTACATTAAGACATTTCCATACTATGTGAAGGGGCTCTTCTCTTGAAGAGCCCTGAATTTCTTCGGAAGTTCATGAAATGTCGCAGCGTTCAATGTTTGTCCACATTTCAAAAGACTCCCCTCTGAACCTTCTTCACCCACTCCCCAAACTTGCCTCAATCTTAATGATCAACACAGTGGCTTTAATAATTGAGGCCCCTATCCCCTTCCTGATATTAATAATTCTGGTTATGTTCGCGTTCAGAATCGCTAAGGTTCCTCTCATGAGAATATGGAGGCTGATCGTTGCTTTGGTAATTGTGAGCCAAGCAGTCATAATATCGTACGTGTTCACAAGCAGGATTCCAGGCAAAATAATTTATGAATTTCCTTGGGGAACCTATGTCTCAGATATGACTCTTCTCTTCTCACTCTCCATGATCATGAGATATTCAACTATGCTTTTGGGTTCAACGCTCATCCTCTGCACAACGAGCGATAGGGACATAACCTACGGAATATCCTCCCTCAAACTGCCATACTCCTTAGCTTTCATATTCACGTTAGCCTTCAGATCAACCTCAATATTCATAGATGACTTCGCTAAAGTTAGGGACGCAATGATTCTACGTGGAACAAATTTCTATAAGGGTTCAATAGTGTCAAGGGCTAGAAGCTATGCCAAACTACTCATCCCACTCATATTCATAGCTTTGAGAAGGGTCGTAGAGTATACTTATGCGGTAGAAGCGAAAGGCTTCACGATCACTGGGAAGAGAACATACTTACACCGATACGATGTTAAACCTAGGGACATAGCCATCTCGATTCTTCTTGCCTCAGCAGCCCTCTTTACCTTCATTCTGAAGTATTGGTTCGGCATCCTATCGTTTCCAGGCTGGCCACTGAACATGTTCTTTGGAAGGTAAAGAGTTTGGTAAATGCCGTCTCGATTGAAAATTTGAGTTGGAAATACGAGATCGGCAGGCAATGGGCTCTTAAAGATGTAACACTGAATGTGGAGGAGGGAGAATTTCTAGGAGTAGTCGGACCGAGCGGGGCTGGGAAGACAACTCTCTCCCTATGTATATCAGGTTTGATCCCTCACATGACTAGAGGTGTTATGTGTGGCAGCGTAAAGATTTACGGTATGGATACATCAAAGACAAGGTTGAAGGACATAGTCCGCAGGGTTGGAGTAGTATTCCAGGATCCTGAAACGCAATTCGTAACAATGTCTGTTGAAGATGAAGTTGCTTTCCCAATGGAGAACTACGCCTTCCCAAGGGAGATTATGGCATTGAGGGTTGAGGAGGCTTTGAAGGCGACGAGGATGCAGGATTATGCGACGAGATACCCATATGAGCTGTCTGGGGGCCAGAAGCAGAGAGTGGCGATTGCTTCATTTCTTGCACTCAGACCTGACATACTTGTTCTAGATGAACCAACTTCAGATCTTGATCCGGCGGGTAAGAGTGAAGTCTTCTCCATAATAGATAGGTTGAGAACAGAATATAACACTACTCTAATAGTCATAGAGCATAATACGGAGGAGCTTGCTAAATATGCCGATAGAGTGGTGCTTCTCGATGGAGGAAGAATAGTTAAGGAAGATATGTGTAAACTTTTCTTTGACGACGTACCTTTTCTTCAAGAACACGGTGTCTATCCACCTCAAGTCACTGAACTATGCTACAGACTCGAGAATGGGAGGGGGAGCAGCCTCCCATTAACTGTTGAACAGGCAACAGCCCACTTGAAGAACAAGTTTTCATTGAAAGAACCACTGCAAAACATTAGGTGGCCTCAGCGTAGACATATCAAAAAAGAAGGAGATGTAATTCTTAAGGTTGAGGGTTTGAGATTCACATATCCCGACGGTACAGAAGCTCTGAAAGGCATCGACTTCGAGATAAGGAAGGGAGAATATGTAGCGGTGATAGGGCAGAACGCATCTGGAAAAACCACCCTAGTAAAGCACCTTGTAGGTTTACTCAAACCCACTCATGGGAATGTCTACGTATTCGGATTCAACACAAAGAACGTAAGCATATCAGACCTAGCAACTAAGGTGGGTTATGTGTATCAGAATCCAGACCATCAACTCTTTTGTCAGACAGTTTATGAGGAGTGTGCTTATGGTCTGAGAAATCTAGGATTTTCAGAGCCAGAGATCAAGACCAAGGTTCGAAATGTTCTAGAAGATCTTGGAATGGCGGGTTTAGAGGACGCCGAGACGTTCACCTTGGGTAAGGGGGAGAGGCAGAGGCTTGCAGTTGCAACGGTCTTGGTAATGGCTCCAGAAGTCATCATTATAGATGAGCCAACAACAGGCCAAGACATGAAACAGTCCAAATCGATAATGAATCTTCTAGACCAGCTTAATACGGACGGTAAAACAGTAATAATAATAACCCATAACATGAGGCTTGCAGCTGAACACGCCGATAGGGCGATGGTCATGGCAGATGGAAAAATATTGCTGGACGGAGGCGTGAGAGAAATATTTTCTAACATTGATCTTTTGAAAAGAACATTTTTAACCCCGCCGCAGATAACTCTACTAGCAAACAGTTTATCTCCAGAGTTAAAAGGAGTATTGACCGTCGAAGAGTTGGAACAACTCATTAAACCGGAGTGAAAAGAATGTCAAACTCCAAGTCGACACTGAGAATAATGGTTTGGGACCGACTCTTCAAAGTCGCTAAACCAGACTCAAGATTCCACTGGAACTTCTCACAGTTTATACCCGACTTTGATGGAAGCGAAATATGTGCTGAGAAGATAAGAAATATGTCCATATACAAAAATGCAAACCTCCTAATGATCACCCCTGACAACAATCTTGCGAGGTTAAGGGAGCTATGCATCCTTGACGGTAAGACATACATTATGCCCACATACTCAATAGCTAGGGGATTCCTAAAAATTTCAAGGGAAAATGTTCCTGAAGGTAAAGAAGATTTCGCCTCAACACTAGACGGCGCCGACAGATTCTCGAAACCAATCTCGTTGAGAGAGATATCGAGATTGAAAGTCGATTTGATGGTGACCGGATGCTCAATAATAAACTTTGAAGGTGTGAGATATGGTAAGGGTCATGGATATTTTGATCTCGAGTGGGCAATGTTGAGAGAAGTTGGGGCCGTCGATGAAGAAACACCTATAATAGTGGTTGCCCATGACTGTCAACTGGTGGATGAACCCATACCCCAGACAGAGTTTGATACAATAGTCGACATTATAGTAACCCCAACAAGAGAAGTCAATGTCAAGAAGAAGTATAAGAAACCTAGAGGAATAATTTGGGAGAAAATTGAACCTTCAACGTTCGACCTCATCCCCCCTCTCAGAGAACTTAAGGATATAATTCAAGAGAGAGACGGTTAGGCGGACAATTAGATATCTTTTTACTAAAGGTCGACAGTCATATTCTTGGGTGAAAACATTGGCTATGGTCCTTCTAGGTGCACTTGGAGGAGCTGCTTTGGGTGGTCTTGGAGGTTTTATTCTAGGTGGCCTGACAGGAGCTGCTTTGGGAGGCTTAGCCGGTGGAGCAGTAGGCGGAATATTGGGGGCAGCCTATCAATATCCCAAGTACTACCCGATCTACATACCATACTTCATTCACCCACCAATATACTTCGGCCCCCCGGTATACTATCTGCCACCAATCATCCGGTACTGGTGAAGGATCACACACCCATTCTTTTTCTAAAAATCTACTAGGATCTATTATGTCGGCTCTTCCCTCAGGCGTATCTATGGAATAAACTAATATAGTTAACAGGACCTATTTAATGTCGGTGTTTCAGGTGGGTGTAAAGAGAATAGGTGAAAAGTATAGATGCAAAATATGTGGAAATGAAGTTGAAGTCATCAAGGTTGGGGGAGGAACATTAGTCTGCTGCGGCCAACCAATGGAGCTCTTCGAGTAGGAAAATTAATTTTTCCAAGAAAAATTTGGAAATCTAATCTATCATAATCATGGCGAACATGTAAGTTCTATAATGTTTAGAATATTGAGATAAGGGGCGTATAAAAATTGGATTTGACGGCGATTCTTATAATAATCATATTAATAATATTTGTATTGGCATCAATCTCTCTATTTGTCTCGATATATAATAGGTTTTTCACCCTAAAGAATTCAGCTGAGGCAACCTTGGGTCAAGTCAGGGTAGCGATGAAGAAAAGGCTAGACATGATCGAACAACTATTAGAATCAGTCAAAAGCTACGCTAGATTTGAAAGGGAGGTTTTAGAGAAGGTTACAAGGTTGAGGTCTGAAGTTTTCAAGTCTAGCGCTGAAGGCTTGAGAGAAGTTGACAGAGAGTCAAGAGCCATTCTAGGAAATTTGATAGCTGTAGCTGAGAATTATCCAGACCTCAAAACCTCCAGCACAGTTTCAAGTATGATGGATTCGGTTAAGGATATTGAGGGTGAGATAGCTAGGCAGAGATACACATATAACAATATCGTGCAAGAATACAATATAATGCAGGATACGATTCCTTCAAAGTTTGTCTCAGCAATTCTTAATCTACGTAAGATGGATTACCTCCAATTTGAGGAGGAAATTGAGGAAAGGCCGGGAATAGAATTTTAAAGGCATAAAGACTTGACTGAAACAAAACAGATAGCCATACTTGTCATATCCACACTCCTACTAGGCATCTGCAGTATAGTAGTAATAAGATATGCTCCAACATTCTTTGAAGACGACATTACAGTAGGCAACTATACGGCAAAGTATTATGCAGATGGAACTCTACTTGAGGAATATGTATATGATGTGAAGACCTCTGGAAAGTATAGGATGCTGTTCAGAAGTTGGGAGGCTCCCCTGTCAACCAAGAAGCTGAACATCCCTTACATAGAGTTTCTGGACGTCTCCACTTTCGGAAATGCTGTTCCATACTTGAAAGACTATTACGGCTCAGTATGGTTGCCGGAGCCTTATGCAAAAAACCTAGAGATATTCAACATGGTAAAATCGCTTGCTGAAAATAATGAAGTTGGAATCCTCAACATAAACAGATTTGATGCTGGAAGACTCAAAGTCAACTATAAATTTAGAGTCTATCCACCATTAGAATGCGACAGCAAACTTTGCCATCTCAATCTGAAACTTGCAACTAAACATTTTACATACCGCAATGTCACATTGACAGTCGAAGATCCATCATATATAGAAGAGATCTATCCCCACCCGCCTGACTTAAAAATATTTAGAGGTGAAGGTGAGATAGTTCTTAAAGGTCGAATAGCCAAAGATGAACTTCTAGAGCTAGAGTTTCTCTTCAAAAGAGAAGTATTGAATGCTTTAGAAAGTTTTCCTAGAAGTCTAAGCGATGTTAAAGGCCCTACAGTTCAAGCTAATACTATGTATTCAATTCAATATTTTTCGGCTTCCACATTAAGGGTTGGCACCCAGATACTTACAATAATATTCCCTATATTATTTCTTTTAATTTATGTGATATATGGAAGAGAGAAAAGATTCGCAGTACCAAAATATCTTAGTATTATCCCTAATGAAAATAGGAAGCCTTGGATTGTGAATCTTGTGTTTAGAGGCGACGTTATAGACTATGATGAGAATGGCTTCTACGCAACTATTCTCGACCTTCATTTGAGGGGGAAGCTCAAGTTAAAGTCAAAGAACGGAGGATTAACAATTCATGTCTTAGATTCTGAAGGAACAGACCTTTATGAGAGGCGGGTTATACACTTCCTAAAAAAGATATCCAGAGACGGAATTGTGGACACTGATGAGTTAAAGAAGTTTGCTATAGATTTTACAGAGAAAAAGGAACTCTGGCAACCTTTGACAAAACTTCAAGAGGATATACATTATCTTACCAAGAGGGCTGAAACGAATGTGGCTAGAAACTTCATGGTCAACGGTAGAAATAAAATTATACCTGTGTTATTGGCTTCAACAATTTTATTCATAATATCGCTAGTGCTGCATTTTATGCTGGCAAATTTGGCATCCTTATTTTCAGCGGTCTTCTCGTCAGGCATTCTTATCATACAATCTGTAATGGGGTTGGCCTCTCCCTCAACATTGTTCGGCAAGTGGCGTGAATCAGCGTATAAAGAGAAGCTTGAATGGGAATCTTTTAAGAATTTTCTCTCCGACCTAGCTATGATAAAGAAGTACACTCCACAAGATATCTCGATGTGGAGTAAGTGGTTGGTCTATGGGACGTCCTTAGGGGTCGGTGATAACGTCGTTAAAGCAATGAAAGAACTTGGAATATTCATTGAAGAGTTGAAGCTGTTACATAACATACCCCTAATAGTCCAGCCTATAACCACAGCGGCCCTTCCTGATGTCCACGGGGGAGTTGGTGGAGGGATTGGTGGAGGTTTCGGTGCTGGCGGAGGATTCGGCGGAGGAGGAGCTGGAGCAAGATAGGTCTAAAATTATCAGAATCATAGGCGTAGAATTTCTATGTGTTCAGCGTGGAAAAGTTACTGATCTCACACCAATCCAGTGTGGATTGAAATCGGTCATATCGAAATTTTTGGTTGTCTTGTAAGGTTCGAATTTTCCATCCTCAGCAATTTTTGCAGTCCGCTCCAATAGGGAGGTTCTCTCCACCTCACTCATAGGTTTAAAGGTACGTGCAGCTTTTAAGGCTTGATCGAGAATAGTAAAGGAGTCGCAGCCAGTAACTACTACATCTACAGGGAGGCTCATAACGTAGTGTAGACACTCAATAGGGTCAACTAGGTTACTCTTCAGGATCTGGCCGAACCCAAATGGCTTCATACCTATGACGCCAATATTGTTCTCATTCAACACTGGTAGAACCTTCTTCTCGAAGCTCTCAAAATGCGCATCCATAACATTTAGAGGCATCATAACGGCGTCAAAGGTAAAACTATGTTTGGAAGCTACCTCAAGCATCTTCAGATGTACCTCAGGACTTTTATGACCGGTGAATCCTATATAACGGATCTTGCCATCATCCCTTGCCTCTAAAGCAGCTTCGATGGCACCACCCTTACCGAAGATACGGTAACAATCATCGATACGTATAACCTCATGAAATTGCAGCAGATCTATATAGTCCGTCTGGAGACGTTGCATAGACTCTTCGATCTGTTGCTCTGCAATTTCTTTATATTGACCATCTATCTTTGTCATCAAGAAGACTTTATCTCTATATCCATTTTGAAGCGCTTTCCCCATCCTAATCTCGCTGACTCCATTATTATAGTCCCAACAGTTATCCATGAAATTTATGCCATTATCTATGGCTGTGCGAATGATCCTAATACCTTCTTCTTCACTCAGATTTGGGATTCCTATGTGATACCCTCCCAACCCTATAATGGAAACGTCTACGCCTGTCCGGCCCAGAGTCCGATATGGTATATCTCCCCTCAAAGAAACCATTTTATACTCCTCTAATATTTTTAGAACATTGAGATATGAGGATGTAGATAAATCTTTTATTAACTGTTTTTAAAGTTAATATGTTCCGCATCCAAACTTGCCTTTATCCGTCGAAGAAACGGCTCCCCTCTATAACTGTAAACCTACAACTATACGGAAAGACATATTAGTATCGGAAACCAATATGTCGAAGCAACACATTAGGAGATATTCTAAATGCTTAAAGATAGGCTGATCAAATTGAGCAGTGAACTTCCTGCAAGATTTGAAGAAGAGAGAGACGGAACGTTAAAACTTGAATTCAAGGTAGCGGAGAGGAAGGTCTTCCTTTCAAAGAAGACCTTGAATTATAAAGCGCATCTAAGGTTAGATGATAATAACAAGACTGTTAGATTCTTCGAAACTTTGAAGGAGACAGGGTTAGGAGTTTCAAGTGGAGATTCAGATATTACTCCAGGTCTTGGCTTTAAGGTTGAGACTTACAAAGTTACTGGAAAGGAGCGGGAAGGCAGCATCGAGGAGCTATCAAAATTATTTGGCAAAGACTACAAGTATTCCTTCGACTGGTCAACAATAAGAGAGATTGTTAAGCGTGAAGCCGATAATGCAGGCTACACATTTCATACGGTTCTTAATGAAAAAAATATATGAGATACAACGCTCCGTACTGGTAAATACATTTATTCACTTTACTCATAATATTTTTATTAGATCATATTCCTGAGTTCCGAGCCTAAGCTTTTCACCTATTTCAAATTGAATCTTCCACCCTCTCGTCCGGTCTTCTGTCTTGAAAATCTCGAATGGTGGCCATTTCGATAGGGCTGAGAATTTATCTTCGCCAGGATCCATTGCTCCTATCTCCTCCGCTGCAGACCCCTTTAAACCAGGTGCATTCAATATAGCATCTGACGTAGCCTTATCTATAGCCACAGGATCTTTTGATGCAAATATCCCTATGTCTGGAACCATCGGTGTATCACCGTAGTCTGCACAGTCGCAGTGGGGGGTTATATCGTAGGCAAAGTTAAGATAACCAATTTTATCTCTACCTATATGTTTGAGAACGGCGGATGCGGCATCTAAATTTCTTATGATAAGTTCCCTATTCTCTCTATAGTGCATATCTGCCCACTTTGAAATAGCCTTCTGGGGGCATATATCCCAGCAGCCGCATCCCCATATACACTCTTTATTGATTATTTGTGGCTTCCCACTTCTCGAACGTCTTATCGCCCCGACGGGGCAGAAAGTTATGCATGTTCCACAGTCGTTACATAATTTCTGTTCTATAACCGGTTTCTTTGCAAGATGTAATTGTGCTTTACCGGTCTTTGTGATGCATCCCAGACCTATATTCTTGAGTGTCGCCGCGAAACCTGTTCTTGGATGTCCTTTTGCATGAGCAACGGATATCATTGCGTCGGCTTCAGCTATTGCTTGGGCGATCTCTACCTCCTTCATCCTCAAACCTTTTATCTTTACCTTGACACCTGATAAGCCTTTCAAACCGTCGGCGACGATTATTGGGGCCCCTAAAGTCTCTTGAGTGAAGCCGTGCATTGTAGCAGTATTTATGCAACCTACCGCTGTGCCTCTGGGTGCTCCTAAACCTACTCCTGTAGTCTCTGTTACGAATGGTTTGCCCCCTGCCTCCCGAACTTTCTCAACAACGGCTCTGACATGTTCAGGCCGGATATGTCTATGATTCTCTCCGGTTCCAAAATGGATCTTTATGGCAACTAGGTCGCCTTTAGATATGGCCTCATCCAGGGCAGCTGAGTCGAAGAGCTTCATCACTTTTCTAGTGATGTTCTCATCAGTTTTAGTTGACCTCATATCTGAAAAATATACTTTGGATCCCAAGCTGCTTCACAATATGGTTTTGCATCTTTCAATCATTAAAGCCTTACCGAAGACTTTGAATATGAACATCTTAGGATTTTATAGAATGGGTCATGTAAAAAGCGTATCAACTCAATTTTAGTCATTCCTGTTCTGTGCCTATCATATGGAGGTCTCTAACTATTTTGATTATCTGTTTAACATGTTCATCTGGCATCCCAGAGTTTTTCAACTTAAGAGTTAACGCTTTACGCATCTCTCTGTTCTTAGGATTAATGTTCTGAGCTAAGAAATTTACAACTCTCTTATCCCCCTTCAAGTACAATAATCTTTTTCCAGCCAGCTCACCGAATAAGTCGTATTCACTGAATTTGCTGCCGCGTCTTACGTGAAATTTTATGATGCCTATTCTACTGTTAACTCTTCTTAATAGCTTAGTGAGGGCATATTCGCTGTATGGTAGCTCTTCGCGTTGAATATAGCCTTTCCTTTCCAAGGTAGATTCAAGTTCTTTCACCTTCATCTCCCAATGTTTCTTTCTAGCTTCGGTAATATGTTTGGGGAAGCCTCTTGGGGCATTGGCAGGCAGACCCAGCTTCCTTCGTAAAAGACTTATAGACGAAGGTTTAACGTTTAATCTTCTAGCAATCTCCCTATCGTTTAAGCCACTTCTATGGAGGGTTAAAAAATCTTCAGTTGAAACCTTCATTGTTGCTGAAAGTCTTTCACGTTTAGAGACCTCTGCATGGCTCCCGATGTTTCTGATAAATGCCCATAGACTTTCAGTAGTGGTGGCTCCGCATCTATCGCAGAAACTTGTGTTTAACAACAATGTGTTTCCGCATCTAACACATCGAACCATCAATATTCACGCTCAATATGGAAAGATTTACATATATTTATTCAGCGATTGGCTATTTTTCATCTCACTCGCATACTTCAATAATCAAAGTCTAGGCAACTCCATCTCTGATGGTAAGCCTCTTCTGGCTCCGTAGGCACTTATACATTTGGAGGCGACAAAGTTTCCCAATCTGCCACATGCATATAGGTCTCTGCCTTTTAAGAGTCCATATATGAATCCGGCGCAGAAAGCGTCTCCAGCACCAGTTGTATCTTTTGGTTTTCTCTTTGAAGTTGGGATCAGATGTTTCTCTTTTCCATCTGTGACGTAGCATCCCTTCTCTCCAAGTTTTACAGCCACTATCTTAACTCCTCGGGAGAGTAATTCTCCAGCTCCTTCCATGTAACTCTTATTGGTCAGGATCCTTAGCTCCCTCTCGTTCGGCATGAAGACAGTTACCTTCTTTAGAATCGGGTTGAGTTTGTCTAGTCCTTTTTTTGCGTAAATTTCCCCTGGGTCGAGGGTGATATTTGCCCTTCTAACCTCCCTGGTAAGTCTCTTCTGGGCTAGGAATGGTTTATCACCTACGAAAGAGGTCAAATGTATGATCCTTGCTGAATCTGCGTATTCGAGCTGAATATCTTTGTATGTTAATGTGTCGTTTACACCTGGATCGATATATAGCGCTCTCTCTCCATGTTCATCAACAAATCCGATGCAGACTCCGCTCCTACCTCCTGTTACTACTCTTATTCCTTCGAGGTTGACATTTTCCCTTCTCAGGTCTTCCAAAATATATCTTCCTTCAGGATCGTCTGCCACACTACCTATGTATCCTACCTTCATCTTGAGGCGGGCTAGACCAACTACGGTGTTTGCGGCTGAACCTCCGGGAGATACTTCTAATCCTTTTATGAAGGTTTCCTCTCCAACACCGATTATTCTTTCTACTCTGTAAAGTTTGTCTAGGTTGAGTGCTCCAAAACCTATAATGTCTAGTCTCAAGCGAATAGACCTTTAAGTTCTATTCTATATTTTCCAAGTTTTCCCCCATAGTTTCCAGCGGATATCTTTAATACCCCATCAATATCCCAGATACTCTCAATGCCTCTCCTCATAGCTTCACAGACCTTCTCTAAGGATACTCCGTTGATGACTATTTCAGGTATGTAATTAACACCCTCAGGTACTCTTGAATTTCCTCCAAGTCTATCTTTGAGCGATGGGCAGTAAACTTCATTGGTTGTAGGGCCTATCCATGGAAACTTGGTCTCAGGTTTAGATCCTGCTGAACAAATGTCGAAGGGTGTTATTGCTCCATCGACCATATGTATAGAGTCAAGAGCTTTTCTACCGGCCTTAAAGAGGTCTTCTTTTGTTTTACACATGTACCAGAAGTTTCCCCCCATCACCCCTAAACCGTATCCTATGTATCTCTCTATTCGAAAGTCAGGTACCATTATGGGTACGTTAATCATTCTTCGGCCTTTAAATTCTTCTTCCCACTCAAAGCCGTCACCGCAATGTCCTATCCTGTCCATAGTATCTATCTTGCCTATAGGGTTCAAAGCCGCATCGAAGACCGATGTGAAGGGTTTCACAAGTATGTCTTGCCTAATCCTGTAGGATAATTCAATCTCAAACTTTTTTGCAGATTCATTTATTGGTTTTGAAGGGTCTAGGCCACCCCAAAACTGCAGTATAGCCCCCACTCGTCCATCGGGGGTCTCTTCCTCGCTGAGATATCTCTCAACCCCACCCTCAATCCTACCTATGACTATCGATGGTGTACTAGTTGAGTCTTCCGCAGCAGCTTTTAAGGTTTCATTGTCATCAGCCGTGACTATAACCCTGACGAATATTCCCTCAAAAGCCTCTGCGTAAGTATCCTCCAACTTCTCTATCCCCATCTTCTGATCACCATCCCTCATCAACCTAGACGACCTACAGCTTCACCTCTAACTTTTATTCTGAATTGGCAACTCTTTTCAGTTACTCTCTCAATATTATTTTCAGTGACTATTTCTATTTGTGGTAGGCCGAGTCTATAAATAGCCTCGGCCTTTATTCTCAGGTTGGTTCCAGTAAACTCCTCTATGGCCTTGAAACTCCATTTTGATACAAGTCTCTCAACAGCGTTTTTACCACCTTTACTGAAAGTTGTGGCGAGTATTGTAGTTACTAGAGTATTCTCTGAGAGAACTGCAAATTCAGCCTCTCGAACTGCATACTCATTTCCATTAAAGGAGACTGCTACACCCCCATTCTCCCTTACATATTTGAGGGGGGCTGAGTCTGTTATGCTGTCTCCGAAATAGATTACGTTGGCGACTTCACTCTTATTTTTCCGAATAATGTCTTTGACCGCTTCAACTTTCTCGGTGCCTCCAATAGGATTAACATTTGAAAGGATTTGCCACACACTCATCGTCCTCATGTCAGACCAGAACATCTTGTCTAGAAACTTTACCGTCTCTTTATCCCGTTCGTCCAGATCTTCCAGTGAACTTGCACCTCGCGGTATTTTTGGAGGTGTACGTTTGACAAGTATATTTGCCCACTCCCTGATCTTCATCGCCTCAGAATTGGAGATTTTGAACCTATCAAGCTCCAGCCTCGTGCTGTAGCTATTATCTTTTGGAAAACCTACAATTTCACATAAAGATTCGATGTAATGTTGATAACTTGTGCTGACTATGTAGGACGGCATAAGCTTACTAAGGTCTCTTAATGTTTCAGCAGCTCCTGGGACTAGCAAGATTCCTTCGGCTGAGAACCTTCTAATAACTTCATCGGTTGCACCATAGGCTTTCAGGAAGGGTAGGATAAGTTTTAAAGTGTCACCTGGCTTGTAACCAGGCCTCTTAACAATCTCAACTTGGATATCGTCATATTTGCTGAGGATTGTGAAGAGGGTTGCTCCTTCAGGAATAAGTTTCTCTGCCAGCTCATATGCGTTGTCATTTTTGGATATAGGGCCCTCACAATCTGTTATGTATATTCTATTCACTTCCCCCTCAACCGTCTCATATGTTCCAAACTCTTACTGACATGCTCCTTCGACGCTATATCTCTCCTATACCAGAGTCCTCCACCCTTAATCTTGCTGATGACCATTATGGAGAGGTTTCTAGCCTCCTCCAAATCATCTGCTATTCCTACGGAGCATACTGTTCTAGACTTTAGTGGGTAAATCTTACCGTCAGATCTCAACTCTAAAGATCCTGGATAAAGCCTCATAACCTCATAATTCCTCTCAACTAGGTTGATGGCTTCATCAAGGTTTAGGGGTGTATCGACCTCATCTGTAGCTACTCTCTCAGGGAAATACTTGACATAATCACCGTATGTTGGAGGAACCTTATATATTACTACACTGGCCTTCGGCTTCACATTAACTGAATGTAAATTGCCATCGATCATTCTTAGACATATTTCCACAAAGTCTTGTTCGATTAATGGTAGGATGTTCTGTATCTCAGGGTCTCCAGGTCTGCTGTTTATCTCCAAAACTTTTGGGCCCTCAGCTGAATGCATGAATGCGACATAGAATGGGATCCCCCTCAAGTTAGGGTTGCTCCCTCCACCTACGAGCTCTCTGAATATTCTTTCTACAATTCTTTCCTCAGCCTCCCTATCGGACTCCTCCATAAACGGTAGGAGCTCCTGCACCCCCTTATAGGAGCCCATACCTCCTGTGTTAGGCCCCTCATCGCCTTCAAAAGCCCTCTTATAATCTCTGGTCTCAGGTATTGTTGCCAAATGTTTTCCATCGCAGAAGGCTTGGAAGCTAGACTCTTCACCCTCTATCTTCTCCTCAACTATAACCTTCTCCTTCGATTCACCTCCATATATTGAACTGAAATATGTGTAGGCTTCAATGATTGTGTTGAAGTGTTCCCCTCCAACGCCAACTCCTTTACCGTAGCCTGGTCTGTCGGGTTTTATCACTATGTTTTTTGGTCCACCCAACCTATCCATCCAATCTTCAAACTCTCTTCTTGGGTTGGGCCCCATAATTTCAGGATCGAAGACTTTGAATTTTGGGTTTGCTTGGGGGCAACATCTCTGCAGAAGTATACGCTGGGATACTTTACTCGCTTCAACCGCGTACTCCTTGGATGGACATATCATGGGGATGCCAGTGGTCTCCTCGACAAGGTCTCTCAACCCCTGAATTATAGGAGCCTCCGAACCTACGATTCCGAACCTTATTTTCTCCTTATGTTGCTGGGCGAATCTGGCTATCTCTCTTATTGAGAGGTTCGATATGACTCTGTAGTCTCCTCCAGGCACCGTCTTTTTGATGTTGAATGGATTACATTGCTTATCGACTATGTAGAAGTTTACCTCATATTCTTGACTGCTCGATAGGGCATCGATAATAGCTGCATCTCTTGAACCGTAACTTACGACCAGGACACCTATCTTCTCCATTAAGATCTCTCCGTTCACTGTAGGATCAGTTCTTTCGACCTCTCAGTTGCGGCGGCGACTGCCCTTATAAATGCCTCCTGAACCTTACTCTCCTCTAATTGTTTTAAGCCTGCGACTGTCGTCCCTCCAGGCGTAGCGACCATATTTATGAGTTTTGACGGCTGTTCCTTCATCTCCAAAACCATTTTTGCCGCCCCCAAGGTTGTTTGAGCTGCTAGGAATGTTGCTAAACTTTTCTCCAACCCCATCTTGACTCCCCCCTCACTCAATGCTTCTATCATGGAGAAGATGTAGGCTGGTCCACTGCCACTCAGCCCCGTCACCGCATCCATATCTTTCTCTTCAACCCAGACGACTCTTCCTACAGAGCCGAAGATCTTTTCGGAGAGATTGGTATGTTCAGGTGTTGTTCTTGGGCCTCTTGCTAGGGCCACCATTCCTTCACCGACGAGTACCGCGATGTTCGGCATAGCTCTTACTATGGGGCTTCTGCTAATGATCTCAGCTAGAAATTTAATTGGAACCCCTGCAGCTAATGTTACGATAAGGTTCTTTTGGGTCGTATATTTGCTGATGGCTTCGGCGACTTCTCTAACATCCTTAGGTTTCACAGCGATAACAATTATGTCGTATTCCCTCACAGCTTCTACCAGTTCACCGATACACTTCACACCATACATTCCCGATACGTGGTTACGTCGATCTTCTGAAACTTCGATGGCCAGAATGTTTTTTGTATCTATGACCCCCCTATAAATTAGGCCACGTATCAGAGCCTCACCCATCTTTCCCGCTCCAATCACGCAAACCTTCAGGTTCAATGTCAAGTCCGCAAACCTTCATACAAAACATGTTTACATTTGAGATAAATAGATGTATCCTCCATCCAGCAAGTTAATTATTATTTGGAGGTGAAGAGTTTTGAAATGGAGTAGGATATCTGGAACATTCTCTATGGTGGCCTTCGATTTTGATAGTGGAGACTTCGGTGTATGCTCAACGACATATACTTTGGCTGTAGGGGCTTCAGTCACATGGGCTGAACCTGACGTTGGAGCCTTGGCTATTCAAGGCCTTACTAATGCAGCATTCGGCTACAGGTGCCTGGAACTTCTGAAGAATGGTCTGCCAGCCAAGGTGGTCCTAGACTCAGTTCTTCAAAGTGACATATTGAAGGATCATAGGCAGATAATTTTGATTGATCGGAGTGGTAGAGTAGCAGCGCATACTGGTTTGTTGACACATTTTTGGAGGGGGCATTTGATCGGTGATGGTTATGCTATCGCTGGGAATATGCTCACTGGACCTGAGGTTTTAGATTCAATGAAGGCTGCGTATGAGTATGGAGGGTCTATTGAAGATAGGCTTATGCGCGCCCTTGAGGCAGGTTGTGAGGCGGGGGGAGATAGGAGGGGGATTCGCTCAGCCGCCCTAAAGGTTGCCAAACATATTCCTTTGAGTGATGCCAGGCCGAATATTGATCTGAGGGTGGATTACCATGATAGACCTGTATCTGAGCTTGCCAAAATCCTTGAGGTCTACAAGAGGGAGTATCTCGGTGAATGAGTCGTCGACAATTCTTATAGAATCAGAGCTCTCTGCATACATTTGGGGCAGATCTCTTCGTCTTCATTCATTGTTGCGCCACAGTAGTTGCACCGTTTAGTTCCAAATGGCAATATGTTCTGTATAGGATATGTTTGTTGGTGGGTAAGAGGAGCCGCGATGTATAAGGGTCTCTGGTATGGTGGATACGTGTATAATGGTGACGGTGGCGGAGGGCCGCGGTATGCTGGTGTTCGAGTTTGGGGATATCCATACTGAGGATATAACTGTTGGGGGTACGTTTTTTGAGGTTCACATCTTGGACAGACCCATTTGTTAGTGTAGGGTATCCAAATCTTGTTTCCTCCACATTTCCAACATCTCTTAGGTTTCTGGTAAGGCCAATACAAATTGATTACCACCTGTAACTTTCTATATGTCTCCTTTAAGGTTTAGCCTTTATGGTAAACAGTTATTCTGTTATACAGTCTCCATCAGCAAGATCTCTGCAGTTCTAAAGGTTCATTGGTCTTCAAAGAGCGCTCTGAGATTTGATGTGAGTCCAACCATGAATGAGTAGAATTCTTCAGGTTCAGCCTCCATCTTGTCATGGAATTGGATTATGCCGGAGTCTACTTTGACGGGCATTATAGAGATCGATCCTTTATCTATCTGTTCTTGGAGGTATCTTTTAACGATCTCTTTGTCCAGAAGGGGGAGGCTCTTTCCGGCTCTTATCTTATTTGAATAGTCTACTATCATCTCTGACCAACCATCAACAGTTGAGAGGTCGTAAGGCAGCCTCTCAGGTGAGAAGATCATGTTTAGGACGCTGAATATTTGGCAGCTGAGCATCTCAGTGTAGGATGGGTTCTTTATGAGTTGGAGGGCTGCAGAGGCTTCTTCACTGCTATGTATTTCGTCGTACAGATTTGGATCCATAGATGCCTTACATCCGTCAAATGTGAGTGTTAACTTTAATTTGAAGGAGAGGGCCCTCCTCAGATGGTTTAAAGCACCTTCACTATCTCCTCTTCCTAATAGAGTGAAGAATTTTGAGTAGGCTCCGTTCATATTCTCAGCAATATTGGAGATTACTGTGTCACCTACAGCCCCTACGAATCTAGTTATCTCCTCCTCCTTATTCTTGTTTGGGGGTGGGGGAGAAATCTCAACTTCACATATGTAAGGCACCTCGCCTAGGATTATCTGGTTATACTTTAACTCTCCCCTCCTCGCATTTAATATCTTCTTGGCTGCACCCATTGTAAGTCCAAGCTTATAGTTTAGATGCTGCTCATACTCTGCTCCCTGCTCAGTCTTCCTGTATAAGTGGTGTGGGATCTTCCTTCTTGTTTCCTCTATAGTATATTCTATGTAGCCTTGGGCGCACAGTCTCTTCAGGGTGTTGGATAGGGTTGAATAGCTTATGCTGTAACCCTTGGATTTCAAGGTTCTCCATAGGCTATTAAAACCTAGGCCTCTGTCTTGAGGCAGATTGGCTAGTACTTGTAGGTCTTGACCTTCAAAGTTTGGTATTGGACCTGGCTTCGTCAATCTACAAACTCTCCTCAACAGTAGTACTATTTCAAATAGTAGTATTTATCTATATTAACGGACAGGCCGTAGAGGGGAAGGCGGTTCATATAGGTCTCTGAACATCTACTATGCAACCATAAATATTTGGTCTCACAAATATATTTGTGTGAATAATAGTTGAATACTCTGAATTTGACGGTGTCTACTCTCACATGGCTTCTGGTCCTGACTGTTATTTTGAATCCAACATTCGGTGAGCCGCCGGCTCCGCCTCCGCCGAACATTGAATGGAATCCACCTAACGTAGGACCTTTCGGCGGGCGCGGACACTATGAGATGGCTGGGTGGCCTGACACCGATAAACTTGTAGCTTGGACCGCCGATAGGGATGGAAATAACAAGACCATGTTCCATGTGAGTGAGGAGGTTTACCTATATGTTTATACGCCCAGGACCTGGCTGGATAACCGCATCTGGCTCTATGAGTATCATCAGTCTAAGAATTCCTCTGGTAGATGGCTGTTCTGGTGGATTGAGATAGGTCCTGGAAGGTTTATGTTCGGCCCATTCTATCCAGACAAATACCAGCCTACAGGGAATTACACTTGGAAGGTGTGGCTTCTCGAACCCGATAGTGGAACCTACCAGAGTCAGGTTTTGAACTTCACATACAGCGATGTTATACCTGAATTTTCAAGGCCTACATTGGAATTGACATATGCGATGCTCTTAGCTCTAATTTTTCTAATATTCTCTGCTGGAAAATATGGTCGGAAATAATTTTATTCTCTGTCCAGTCAAACCTTATTTAATGCTTGGTTGAAATCTTCAATTATATCGTCGACGGCCTCTATTCCTACAGAGACCCTGATCATGTCAGGTGTGATGCCTAGACTCATTCTTGTTGATGTGTCGAAACTTACGTATTGGGATGAGTAAGGGTGGATGACGAGGGTCTTGCAATCGCCTAGATTCGCTAGGTGATAGGTCAACTGCAGATTTCTGATGAAGTCGAAACATTCCCTTTGGTTTCCCAAACCGAAAGTAAACATGGCTCCGAAGCCTTTTCTGAACTGTTTCCTCGCAGTCTCGTAGCTTGGGCTCTCCTTCAAGCCTGGATAGTTGACCCATCTGACTTTCCTGTGGCCGATCATAAATTCAACGAGCTTCTCAGTATTCTCTATATGCCGCTGCATCCTAACAGCCAATGTGTCTATTCCTATCATTGTGAGATATGAGTGGAAGGGCGACTGAGCTGTTCCCACGTTTATATGTATCTCCCTCCAGACCTTGTCCAGATAGGCCTTCCTACCAGCCCTCTCCTTGTAGACTTCAAATTCAGGATACTTCTCTTCAGGCCAGTCGAAGTTTCCCGAGTCTACAATCATCCCTCCAAGGGCGTCTCCATGTCCGCTGAGATACTTCGTTGTAGAGTGGACTACGATATCCGCCCCTAAACTGAAGGGGTTCAGAAGGTATGGTGTCGCCATCGTATTGTCTACTATCAGGGGGATACTGTTTCTATGTGCGATCTCGCTGAGCCTCTCAATATCTGGAACATCCATCTTAGGGTTTCCAATAGATTCGATGAAGATAGCCTTCGTCCTAGGTGTGATGGCCTTCTCATACTCTTCGAGGGCCGTCGACTCAACGAACTTGACTCTCACCCCGAACTTCCTCATCACATTTGAGAAGAGTAGGTAGGTTGACATGAATAGAGAGTTTCCTGAGACAATCTCGTCCCCACTCTGAACGATAGCGGCTACAGAGTTGTGTACAGCAGCCATCCCTGAAGATGTTGCAACTGCACCTACCCCACCTTCTAACTCGGCAACTCTATTCTCCAAGGCTTCAGTCGTAGGGTTCCTCAGCCTCTGGTAGATGAAACCTTTCTCTTTGCCTATGAAGACGTCGCTCAAATGCTCTGCTGTGAGAAATCTATGGGATGCTGTCTGGAATATGGGTGGCTGGGTGCTGCCGAACCACTCCTCAGGGTTGAGGCCGCTGTGAACAACCAACGTCTCAAATCTGTATTTTCTAGTGTTGCCAGTATTCAAGGCTTCTCAGTTACAACTTGTAGATGAGCTTAATATCTTTGTTGATTCGCCTAGTCTTTATGGTTGGTTTTTGACTCTGTCTGGGTCATCCAAGATTCATTCTAAAGTCGACTTCAACCCTCTAATATTTCGCTGAGACTTGGTTGTATGAATATTTTCAGCTGTAAATTATTCGAATATGATCTCTCTTATTCTCCTGTTCATCTCTCTGATCGTGTCATGTATCTTCTCTATTTTCTTCTGGCTCAGGTATGGGTAGTTCATTAGGAGTAGCCTATTCGTCTCTATAATGTCTTTGCGTAGCATGAATTTATCGATGTAGGTGTGGGCCGCCTCTATTCTCCTGACTATGTCGTAGTTTTCCTCAAGATATTTTATTCCCTCGTCTGTGATTGAGTATACTTTTCTATTGTTTTCTTGGGTTGCCTTAACATATCCCATGTCCTCGAGCATCTGCAGCGTTGGGTATAAGACTCCTGGACTTGGGGTGTACTGGAATTCTTCAGATATTGCTTTCATTAGGCCGTAACCGTGGTTTGACCTCTTCCTGAGTAGATTGAGGATGAGGAATCTTAGGTCTCCCCTCTCGAATATTCTTGTGTATCCTGTGTTCAGGTATGGTGTTGGGAGGGCTCTCGAATACATATTTTGGATATATCTATAGACATATTTTTAAAGATATTTCTAAAACTTGAGAAACCTCATAATTTTAGGTCTACCTTCAGGAGACTTAGCCTCCATATCGACATAGAAGAATCCAAACTCCTCCTTCAAAGGATCAACAACCAAAGCAATCACGTGGGAGAACTGTTGCAGCATAAGCTGCGTCTTCACATCTACATCCGAGAGAAAGGCGCCTAACCCAAGATGGGAGTGGTACCATCCGACAATACTTCTCCCCCCACCCTCCTTCATTATCCTGTCAACTATCTCAGCCAGATTCTTAGGATCCACAGCCACCTCTGTCGCACCTGAGTATGAGGCTCGGCAGGAGATCGGCTCCTCAACTACAACAGTGTTGCCGACAACCCTGCCGACCAGTAACCCCACAACCTCCTCGTCAGGCTTACCTATCCTATTGGTATGTGCCTTAGCGTTTGCCATAACAGTCTCCGTGACACCTGGGGCAACCCCTATCTGGAATGGGGCAGGCTCCTCTCCTCTATATATTGTGAGTTGGGAGGAGATAGGAGGAGGCATCCTTATCCTTCTAATGGGAATACGCTCCTTAAAGATCAGGTCGAGGTCTCTGGATAATCTTTCGACTGAAACTTTTATCTCATCAACCTTGGATTGGAGCTCCTCAACAGAATCGTATAGGTCTCGAGTCTTGCCTCCGAAATAATCTTTTAAATCAGCGATCTGCGACTCAACGAACCTGGCGGCCCTCTCAGTATCTGACTGCATTGTAGACATGGAGCTCCTCAATGTCTTAACCTCAAGACTCAATGATTCGAGTCTATCCGTTATCGGCTTCTCCTTGGGCGCTATTTCTATCCGCACCCCACCTCTACGTCTGGCTTTTCCGGCTCTCCCCCTCTTTATAGCAGCTTTTCTGGAACCCGAAACATGCGTCTTAACCATTTTCGACGGCCACCGAATATCGATGGGAACCCATAAAATTTACCTGCAGGTGATCTGTCGGCTTCCAGAGTAAAAAACATGTCTACCAGACTCGGCAAAGATGCAACATTTGTACATTGGGCCGCCGGCAGACGGCAGGGTCTCTAACTTGCCGAGCAGACTCAGTTAAATACTCATATGCACCAAATATTTCTGGATAGGGATGTAGAATATGGCTGAAGATGATAGGCTCGAAGTATTGACTAACATAATCAATAGAAGTAATTACATGTGTCCAACATGTAGGGAGATCTTTAACCAGCTGACTTGGGAGCTTCTGGAGGAACTTGAGAGAGTGTTACCTTCAAAGAAGAGGACGAGAAGGGTGAAGACTAAGTAAGAGACATGGTTTACTCTGCCCTTCGGATATTATGTCGAGTATGCTGAGAGATACTTGGAGATGGACACTGATCTGGGATGATATATCCTCTTTCACGTGAGAACCATGCCAATTCAATTCAATGGGTCATTTCTTCTTTTTTGGCTTCTTAACCTGTCGAGGTTTCCCCAAACCTTATCTCCTCCTGAGTCGTTTATAGGCCCTTCTGGAATTATATAATCGATATCATATCAATCTTACGTATATGACAAGAATAATTGTTGAAAACCAAGTTAATAATGAAATATGCCCAAAATAATTCTATTACTGTCTTCTGAAAGCGGTAAGCCTTAATGTCAAGGGAGTGAGATGGATTGACAGGTTCTCGCAGAGCAACCCTCCAAATTTGGCTGCACACATAGCAGCCTAGAAGCTGGGAGGATGGTGTGTGAGCGGGGCAGACACCCCCCCACCCCCCCTAGGGGGGTCGGTTAAACCGGAGCTGCCGGACATCCATGGTCTGTCAGAGACTAGCCAGTTTAGTCAGTATCATTGGTGGAACATAGTATTTAGCCTGTTACAAAGTATAACTTTATCTATGTAAACTGTTACAAATTAGCCGGTAAGATTCAAGAAGTCTCTGAACCGCATATTCAGGGAAAGATTAAGGTTGGAATAAAATGTCTAGGAAGGGACTCCACTTAAAATTGGAGGAGCTGAAGACTGAGCTTGCCCAAGTGAAAGGCTTAGAGATCGCTATCGGCCGAATCATTGAGGAGGAGTGGGCTGAACCGGTAGGTCCTACACCCTTCCCTACACTTGCCTCTCTCAGAGAGTGGGATCTGAAACTGTTGAAGAAGTATAGGCCAATGTACCTTCCATACTGTGATGTCTGTTGCCTATGCACGATGGGTAAATGTGACCTCTCGAAGGGTAAGCTTGGAGCCTGCGGGCTTGACATATCCAAACAACAGTCCAGAGTAGTGCTATTAGCATGTTGCATAGGAGCAGCGACACACACCGGCCACGCAAGACATTTAGTTGAACATCTGATAGAGAAGTATGGTCCAGACTACCCAATAGACGTAGGGAGATCCGTAGGTGTTGAAGTTGAGGCGCCGGTCACGAGGCTTGTCTGCGGGGTCAGACCAAAGACCCTAGGTGATCTAGAGGAGATTCTAGACTATCTTGAAACCCAGATCGTGCATCTACTCTCATCGACCCATACAGGCCAGGAAGGTGACGAGCTAGATTTCGAATCGAAAGTCTTCCATGCAGGAATGATCGATCAGGTTGGAATGGAGATCGCTGACATAGCCCAGATCTCAGCCTTCAACCTTCCGAGGGCCGACCCGAACGCACCCCTGGCCGATATAGGCCTGGGAACAGTAGACACATCGAAACCAGTGATCCTAGTAATAGGCCACAACGTCCCACCGTCAGTCGAAATAATAGATTACCTTGAGAGAAACGGTCTACATGACAAGGTTGAAGTCACAGGAATATGCTGCACCGCCCACGACATAACAAGGTATGAGCCGAGAGCAAAGATAATTGGGCCGATATCATGGCAGTTAAGATATGTCAGAAGCGGCGTCCCCGACGTGATAGTCGTCGACGAGCAATGTATCAGAGCCGATATTCTGGTTGAAGCCCAGAAGATAAGAGCTCCAGTAATAGCTTCATCGGAGAAGAACTGTCTAGGTTTGGCAGACCGAACAGAAGATCCAGTTGAAGAGATAGTCTCTGACCTGGCAGGTGGAAAATCGCCTGGAGCCTTGATCCTGAACCCAGAAAAAGTTGGGGAGGTAGCGGTCAAAACAGCATTTCAAGTCTATCCGGTCAGGGGCAAGTTCAAGGTTATTCCGGAGATAAACGAGCTCATCGGGGAGGCTAGAAGATGCACGAGATGCAACGAATGCAGAAGAGCTTGCCCAAACAATCTACCCATACCCGAAGCGGTCGGCGAGGCTGCAACAGGCAACCTCACAGGTTTAGCAAACCTCTATGACCTATGCATAGGCTGCGGCAGATGTGAAAGCGCCTGCCCAAACCACATAAGAGTACACTCCCTAATAGTCAAGGGTTCCGAGAGAAAGATCAGGGAAGAGAAGTATAAGGTAAGGGTTGGGAGGGGACCCATCCAAGACGTTGAGATCAGAAACGTAGGAGCCCCAATAGTCCTAGGCGAGATCCCAGGAGTCGTAGCACTGGTTGGATGCGCAAACTATCCTGAAGGAGGTATTGAAGTTGCTGAGATAGCTGAGGAGTTTCTGAAGAGAAGATACATCGTAGTCGCATCAGGATGCTCCGCCATGTCAATAGCCGCCTACAAGAATGAGGAAGGTAAAACCCTCTACGAAGCCTATCCAGGAACATTTGAAGCAGGGGGGCTCGTCAACGTAGGCTCATGCGTATCCAACTCACATATCGCTGGAGCAGCGATCAAGATAGCGAACATATTCGCCAAGAGAAACCTCAGGGCAAACTATGAAGAGATAGCGGACTACATTCACAATCGTGTAGGAGCCGTAGGCCTAGCATGGGGTGCGATAACGCAGAAGGCAGCCTCAATAGCCAGCGGATTCTGGAGGCTCGGAGTACCAGTCGTCGTCGGGCCACACGGATCAAAATATAGGCGAATGCTTCTTGGGAGGAGAGACCATGAAGAAGACTGGTATGTCTACGACGCCCGCACAGGCAACAGGGTCTATGCAGGCCCAGCGCCTGAACACCTATTCTATGCAGCTGAGACCAAGGAGGAGGCAATGGTTATGATGGCTAAACTATGTCTGAGACCAAACGACACCAGTAAGGGCCGAATGATAAAGCTTGCAAACTACATAGACATGCACAGGAAATTCTACGGCGTGATGCCAGACGATATTCCACAATATGTACGTAGAGAATCCGAGATCCCCGTCACAATGAAGGATGAGATAGTTAAGATCTTGAAGGAAAGCGGTTGGCAGGAGAAGCCAACCCCTGACCCTACACTTCTACCTAGACTTGTTGGGGTGAAGAGATAGAGATGATGCGGAGTGAACCTTGGCAGACAGCTGAGATCCCTGGCCCAGTAAGAGCACTCACAATATTGAAGCCTGAAGTTGCAGTCTCAGCCATAAATAGGTCCAAACATCCAATAATCGTCGTCGGCCACGAAGCAGTCGAGACGGAGCTGGAAGACGCGAAGCCCATAGACTACGCCATCAGAATAGCCGATTCGACAGAAGCCCAAGTCGTCGCTACAGCACATATTATTGGAGAGTTCATAAGTAGAGGATTCAAGAGAGCATATTGGATGTCTATACTAGACATTGCGAATAGACTCAAAGATCCGGGTTGGGGAGGCCTCGACGGTAAAGGCCAATACGACCTCGCATTATTTATGGGCATACCATACTACATGGAATGGGTCACCCTCTCAAGCCTCAAACATTACGCACCCCACCTAAAAACAATCTCAATAGATAGGTTCCACCAACCCCACGCAACATGGTCTTTCCCAAACATCACATTGAAGGACTGGCAGAAACAGTTAGAGGCAATCGCAACTCAACTCGAGAGAAAATAATATTTCCAAATCAAACCATCTTAAGCCATATCTCAGAATAACCTTAACCAAGCAGCCTACCGACCAATGATGCACGCCAGAACATAATAACTACATCATAGAGAAATCTGTTTAGCCTCGGCTTGATCGGAGGCTTTCAACAGCCTTCTCCGCCCAGTCAGGATCCGATAGGAGCGCCCGACCCACACCGACCAAGTCTGCAACCCCCCTCCTGAGAACCTCATCTGCAAACCCAGCAGTTCTTATTCCTCCAGTCGTTATTACCGGAACATTCACAGCCCGCCTTATACCCTCAGCCAACCTTGTGAAATAACCCTCCCCATGGAGGTTAGGCGGTCTGGAGCCACATAATCCACCAGACACATCGATGATCGATACCCCATAATCGACAAGCGACTTCGCTATCTTCCTCGAATCATCCAAGGTCAAGCCGCCAGGCATCATATCGTCAGCCCCCAAACGGTAAAGCACAGGAATATTCTCTCCAACCTCCCCAACAACTTCAGCTACAACCTCCAATGGGAACCTCATCCTATTCTCAAGGTCTCCACCATACCTGTCGCTGCGCCTGTTAGTTATTGGAGAGCAGAACTGGTTCAGGAGGAAGCCGTGGGCTCCATGAATCTCAACAGCATCGAATCCAGCCTTCAAAGCCCGCCTAGCCGCTGAACCGAAATCTTTCACTATCAAACAAATATCTTCCAAAGTCAACTCTCGAGGAGTCTCCCCACTCTCAACATCTGGAATAGGAGATGGAGATACAGGTTGAGTCTTACAAACCTTAGACGTCGCCCTTCTACCGGCATGGTTGATCTGAATAGCGACAGGCACATCAAACCTGTGAATAGCCTCGACCAGCCTCGACAGACCATCCAAAAGATGGTCGCCATAGATTCCAAGTTGCCTCACAGAATATTTTCCATCCAACCTAACATAGCTATGTTCAACAATCACCAAGCCGACAAACCTGCAGCGCCTCCTATAATGGTCTATAAGAGCCTCAGTCACCTCCCCCGACTCTGAGGCGAGATCACTCGCCATGGGAGGCATGACAATCCTATTCTTAAAATACAGCCCCTTTACCTCGAGTGGATCAAGCAGCGAGGCCAAAATCTCACATCCAAACATTAAAGACACGAATTAGAATAAGAAGTTTTACAGCATCTGTGAGGGGCGCCTACAGGTTACTTAGGGACCACAGGTAAAGCTCCCCACTCACTAGTTTGTTCCCCGACACATTAACCTAAATCTTTCATCTGAGAATATTAAACAGGGGATGTTTAATGTCCGGTCGGGCAACGCAACGCTTCGTCTCATTAGCTATAATAGTCACATTAACCATTTCGATATGGTCTGGATACCTCTATTCCCAAGCTTATAGGCTATCCCAAGAGTCCAGCATGAAGCTCGATGAAGCCAAGAAATCTCTTGAGGAGGTAACCCAACTCATCAAGGAGGCGTCGTCTAAACTCGATGAAGCTAAGCAGATAGCTTCCGAAGGTAAGACAAAGATCGATGAAGCAAACAGGATACTCAGTGAGACTGAGAATCTCCTGAGAGATATTAGACGTCAAGGGATCATATATGTAAACGCAGTTTCCGTCGACAGGCCCCCTCAGACAATGTATTTCGCAGGGGAACCCTTAATCGCAGTCAGGGTCAGAATGAGTATAGCATCACCTTCAAACCTACCAATCTACTATGAATCTAAGATAGTGAACCCCGCTGAGTCAAAGATCAACTTCAGCGGGGCAACATTCAGCTTCAGTGAGTATGTTAAGGTGACGGATGGTCAGCCTGATGGGGAAACCCCGGTCTGGAGCACCCAACCGACATCTTTGGGGGCAGAAGTCAAAGAACTATATCTCTGGATAGGTCTCAGAAGCCTCGCATTTCAGAGAAAACAGATATTTCTATCAGACCCAAAGACCAACATGACTGTAGTGGTCGAATTGAAGATGGAGCTCCTTCAAGCCCATACAAATTTGGTTTTGAACCAGGCGAAAGCACAGATCATATTCGAATTCAAGTGTGGAGAAGCCTCAGCCAGACTGATCGATTGGGGGCCGAGAATCATCCGTTAAGATGTTCCGCCGCCACCGACAATTACCAATACCCCGTTGCTAGCCCCAGATCTCCAGCCCTTCATTTGAACAGGTTTCCAGCCTCAAACAACCATTCAAGACCCAGTGAGCAGAACTCAACAATATGGCATCATTTCCTCCAGGTGATCGGATAGACGCTCAAAAACATTCAGCCACATAATATTTATTAGAGTGATTATGATTGCTAATAGCAGGCTCCTTATCCGAACCGTTTAAAATGTCGGTGAGGGGCTTCTTCTGAGGATAGGAGCGGTTACCCCTGTTGAGTAGGGAGATAAAAAAGAGAGACTTCATCTTCGAACATGAGCTTGTGCCTAAACATACAATACTGTCTAAGGAGGAGGCTGAGGAGGTCTTGGAGAGATACCATATTAAACCGTATCAGCTACCATATATAAGGGCTTCAGACCCTGCAGCGGTGGCTATCGACGCGAAGCCTGGGGACATAGTGAAGATAGTGAGAAAAAGCTCAACAGCCGGGGAGATAGTTGTCTACCGATATGTTGTTGAAGATTAATGTTTGGAGGTATGAAGTTTGCCTGAATCTTACTCTGACTCGAAGCTTTGGAATGTTATGAAGAGCTATTTGAAGGAGACAGGTCTCGTAAGGCAGCATATAGACTCCTACAATGAATTCATCAGGAAAGAGCTCCAGTCGATAATCGACGAGGTTGGGGAGATACCGATAGAGGTTGAGGAGAATCCTTTCAAGATAAAGCTTGGAAGGATAGAGGTTGGAAGCCCAAGGGTCATTGAGGTCGACGGTTCAGAGAGGAGAATATATCCTGCTGAAGCAAGAATAAGAAACCTAACCTACGCCGCACCATTACATCTTGAGATGACTCCCATAGTCGGGGAGAAGACTGGTCCACCTGAGATTGTGTACATAGGCGACCTTCCTGTAATGCTCAAGTCTGAGATATGCCCACTATCGAGACTCAGCCCCGAAGAACTGATCGCTGTAGGTGAGGATCCCCTAGATCCTGGAGGCTACTTCATAGTAAACGGTTCAGAGAGGGTCGTCGTAGCTCTGGAGGATCTGGCTCCGAACCGTGTCTTAGTCGACGTTGAGAAGGTTGGTTCAAACCCAAACTATAAAGCCAAGATCTTCTCCACAACCGTCGGGTTCAGGGCGAGGATAGAGGTCACTATAAAGAGCGATGGAGCTATCTACGTATCAATGCCAGGTCTACCTGCAGACATACCTTTCGTAATAATCATGAAAGCGCTGGGTGTTGAAGCAGACTCAAAAATCGCAGAGCTCGTATCACCAGATGAAGAGATTCAGAATGAGCTCGAAGAATCCTTTGAGAGGTCTCTAGACGTCACATCAACCAAAGACGCATTCCTATTCATAGGCAACAGGCTAGCTCCTGGACAGATTGCTGAATATAGGCTCAAGAAGGCTGAAACTCTGATAGATAGAAACTTTCTCCCCCACCTCGGCAGACTTCCAGAAGATAGAATTGCAAAATCACACTTCCTAGCTGAGATAGTTAACAAGCTCGTTGAACTGAAACTTGGAAGGAGACAACCTGACGATAAAGACCATTATGCAAATAAGAGGATGAGACTCGCAGGACCCTTACTTGCAGAGCTGTTCAGAATAACCTTCAGAAACCTAGTTAGGGACCTTAAGTATCAGCTTGAGAGAATAACGATTAAGAGAGCCGCAGCCTTCACCATAGCGAACGCCGTCAGACCTGGAATAGTCACTGAGAGGATTCAACATGCCATGGCTACTGGAAACTGGGTGAGAGGAAGAGTAGGAGTCACACAGCTCCTCGACAGAACAAACTTCTCCTCAACCCTCAGCCACCTGAGAAGGATCCAGTCACCCCTGAGCAGGAGCCAACCAAACCTCGAAGCAAGAGATCTCCATCCAACCCATTGGGGTAGACTCTGCCCTAACGAGACCCCTGAAGGCTCAAACTGCGGCCTCGTCAAGAACCTCGCCCTCTCAGCAACAATATCGATTGGAATAGATCAGAAGAAAGTTGTTGAGAGACTCATAGAGTTAGGACTCATACCCATCGATAAGGCTGATAGAAAGGTTAGGGAGACAGGTGCAAAAGTATATGTCGACGGCATGATAGTTGGATACGTTACAGGTCCGAAGACATTCGTTGAAAAGATCAGAACGTTAAGGAGAAGAGGCGAACTCAGTTCAGAGTTAAATGTAGCTTACATTCCGCCAAGCCACGAGAAGTCGAATGTCGAAGTTTACGTCAACTGCGACTCAGGAAGGGTTAGGAGACCACTCATCATAGTTCACAACGGAAGACCCAAGTTAACCAAGGAGATAGTTGAGAAAGTCAATGCTGGCGAGATGACTTGGAGTGACCTAGTCAAGGAAGGTATAGTGGAGTATCTGGATGCTGATGAGGAGGGTGACTCCCTGATAGCCCTCGACGAATCTAAGATAAACGGTAGAACAACCCATCTCGAGATCGCACCCTACATGATAATGGGCATATGTTCATCCATCATACCATACGCTGAACATAACCAGTCACCTAGAAACGCCTACGAGTCAGCAATGGCGAAGCAGGCCCTAGGAATATTCGCCACAAACTATGCGAATAGAACAGACTCCAGATCCCACATCCTCATCTACCCCCAAGTCCCCCTGGTGAGAACAAAACCTATGGAGAGCATATTCTTCGACGATAGGCCATCAGGCCAGAACTGTGTAGTAGCCATCCTCTCACTTCAAGGATACAACATGGAGGACGCTATAATTGTGAACAAATCCTCAGTAGACTTCGGACTTGCAAGATCAATGTTCTTCAGAGTATATGAAGCCGACACAAGACAGTATCTCGGAGGCTTGAGGGATCGATTTGAGATTCCTGAACCTGGAACCAGAGGTTACAGGGGAGACCGGTACTACAGGCTACTAGAGGAGGATGGAATAATATCGGTTGAGTCCCCAGTCTCAGGAAACATGGTTTTGATAGGTAGGGTGAGCCCCCCAAGATTCTTGGAGGAGTATAGAGACTTCGAGGTTAGAGGACCAACCAAGAGAGACTCCTCAGTATGTATGAGACCCTCAGAGTCAGGTGTTGTAGACCAAGTCTTCATGACTGAGTCTATCGAGGGAAGCAGACTCGTCAAGGTAAAGGTTCGAAACCAAAGGATACCTGAGCTCGGCGACAAGTTCGCTTCAAGACACGGCCAGAAAGGAGTTATTGGAATGCTCATCTCAAAGGAGGATATGCCCTTCACAGAGAACGGCCTAGTACCAGACATAATAATAAATCCACACGCCATACCTTCAAGAATGACGGTAGGCCAGTTCATCGAATCTATAGCAGGCAAACTGGCGGCTGTGACAGGGATACCTGTAGACGGAACACCATTCAGCAACGACGACCCATCCACACTGCAGGAGGCCCTACTTAGACTAGGCTTCCAATATAATGGTCGTGAAGTACTATACAACGGATTGAACGGCAAGAAGTTTGAGGCAGATATCTTCATAGGTGTCGTATACTACCAGAAACTCCACCACATGGTCGCCGATAAGATGCATGCCAGGGCCAGAGGTCAAGTGCAGATGTTGACCAGGCAACCCACTGAAGGTAGGGCTAGAGGTGGAGGTTTGAGGTTCGGCGAGATGGAGAGGGACTGCCTCATAGGGCACGGCGCATCAGCCCTACTGAAGGATAGGCTTCTTGAGGAGTCTGACCTTTACACAGCTATGGTCTGCGAGAACTGTGGGCTCCTAGCCTACTATGATGCTAGGCAGAACAAGTATGTCTGCAGAGTCTGCGGTGAGAAGACAGTGATCTCCCCCGTAGCAATATCATACGCATTCAAACTTCTAATACAGGAACTAATGTCTCTAGGCGTGGCGCCTAGACTTCTAATAGGAGAACGTGCATAGGCAATGTTGGCTGCAGAGGAATCTTACAAGACAATTGAAGGCATAAGGTTCTCCCTACTATCGCCGAACGAGATAAGGAGACTCTCAGCAGTAGAGGTGCAGACAGCCGACACATATGATGAGGACGGTGTGCCTATAGTTGCAGGGTTGATGGACGGTAGACTTGGAACCTTGGAGCCAAGACAGAAATGCAGAACCTGCGGAAACACAGCAGCCCTATGCCCAGGCCACTTCGGACACATAGAGCTCTCAGAGCCTGTAATACATGTAGCTTTCGTGAAGCTTATACATCGACTACTCTCAGTAACATGTAGAAACTGTGGCAGAATACTCCTCCCAGAGGATAAGATAGAGGAGTATAAGGAGAAGATTGAGGAGGTTAAAAACAGGCTCAACACAGTTCCAGAATCCCTCTACATCAGAATACTCAAGCATGCAAAGAAGAGTATGGAGTGCCCACATTGCGGTGCCAGACAATACCCTATAGAACTTGTGAAACCCACCTCATTCCATGAGGCTGTTGAGGGTGGCGCTCCGAAGATTCCTCCAAGCGCAATAAGGGAGAGGCTTGAAAGAATCCCTGATGAGGATCTTAAACTTCTAGGGATGGACCCCCAGGCGGCGAGGCCTGAATGGATGGTTATACAGGTCTTACCTGTTCCACCTGTAAGCGTCAGACCGTCGATAACACTCGAGTCTGGAATAAGATCTGAAGACGACATCACCCATAAACTTGTAGACATAATAAGGATAAACCAGAAGCTCGGAGAGGCCTTAGAGTCAGGTGTCCCAATAAACATTATTCAGGAACTTCACGACCTCCTCCAGTACCATGTAACAACATACATAGACAACGAGGTCTCAGGTCTACCTCCAGCCCGCCACCGGTCTGGAAGAGCCCTCAAAACCATATGTCAGAGGCTGAAAGGCAAGGAGGGTAGGTTCAGAGGAAACCTCTCAGGTAAACGTGTAGACTTCTCAGCGAGAACGGTCATATCTCCAGACTTGAACATAGACATCAATGAGGTTGGGGTTCCAATAGAACTAGCCATGAAATTGACGATTCCTGAGAAGGTTACTGAATGGAATCTTGAGGAGATGAAGCAGCTTATCAGGAACGGTCCAGACCAGTATCCTGGAGCCCTCTACATAGTCAGACCTGACGGTAGAAGGATAAGGCTGGAGTTCGTCCCTGAGAGGGAGAGTATAGCTGAGAGCATAGGGCCAGGCTTCACTGTTGAGAGACACTTGAAAGACGGCGACATAGTCCTATTCAACAGGCAACCTTCACTCCACCGAATGTCTATAATGGCCCATTCAGTGAAGGTCCTACCTTACAAAACTTTCAGGTTAAACCCATGCGTCTGCCCCCCATACAACGCCGACTTCGACGGGGACGAGATGAACCTACATGTTCCTCAAGGAGAAGAAGCTAGGACAGAGGCTAAACTTCTCATGCAGGTTCAAGACCAGATCCTGTCCCCCAGATATGGGGGGCCAATAATAGGTGCGATAAGAGATCTTTTGAGCGCATCATATATTCTCACCGCCAAAGACACGATGCTTACAAAGGAGGAGGTTGGCAGACTCATAGTCGCAGGAGGCTATGAAGGTGAGCTCCCTGAACCTGACGTTAAAGCGCCTGAGCCTAAATGGTCGGGAAAGACCATATTCAGCCTATTCATCCCTAAAGGCTTGAACTTCACCTCGAAGTCAAACCTGTGCAACGTATACAAGTGCACAGAATGTAAGAGGGAGAAGTGTCCATACGACTCTTACATAGTCATTGAGAATGGAATTCTGAAGCAGGGTGTGATAGACAAGAATTCCATAGGTGCAGAGAGGTCTGACAGCCTCTTCCATAGAATAGTTAAAGACTATGGAACAGAGGAGGCTAGGAGATTCCTAAACTCCATATCTAAGGTTCTGGACAGATTCATAACTCTGAGAGGATTCACCTACAGTTTCGACGAGTTGATCATACCCCAAGACGTCAAGGATAGAATAAGAAAGGCTATAGTCAAGGCTGAGGAGAGGGTGAACGAGCTCGTCCAAGAGTATAGGAGGGGAACGTTGGAGAGGCTCACAGGCCACACCATGGAGGAGAGTCTGGAGATATATATTATGGATGAGCTCTCGAAGGTGAGAGACTCTGCAGGCGAGTATGCTGAGAAATACTTCCAACCAGACAACAGTGGAATAGTAATGACTAGGGCAGGTGCAAGGGGTTCGATGCTGAATATAGGTCAGATGACTGCCTGTCTGGGCCAACAGTCAATAAGAGGTAAGAGGATTCTCAGAGGCTACCGTGACAGAACCCTCCCATTCTTTGAACCGAACGACGTCGGCCCAGAAGCAAGGGGCTTCGTCTACTCCTCATATAGGGACGGATTGAATCCTGTAGAGTTCTTCTACCATGCGGTCGGAGGGAGGGAAGGCTTGGTTGACACCGCTGTAAGAACCCAGCAGAGCGGCTACATGCAGAGGAGACTCATAAACGCCCTAGAACATTTGAGGGTCGAATATGATGGGACCGTGAGGGATTCAAACGGAAACATCGTCCAATTCAGATATGGGGAGGACGGTGTCGACACAGCGAAGAGCGACCATGGAAAAGCCGTAAACATCGAACTCCTAGTTGAGAGGGTCAGACTATTCTCTGAGAAGGGAGATCCTGCCAGCAAGAAATATATTGAGTCGAAGATAGAGGCTGTTGCAGAGAGACTGACGCCAAGCCTAGTTGAAGATCTGAAAAGAAACCTTTTGAAGGCGAAGCTTACACGTAAAGGAGTCGACCAGACAATAGAGCTCACCCTACAAAACTATGTTCAATCACTAATAGAGCCAGGTGAGGCTGCTGGAATAGTTTCAGCCCAGTCTATAGGCGAGCCTGGAACACAGATGACCCTCAGAACATTCCACTTCGCAGGAGTCAGGGAGCAGAACGTGACCTTGGGCCTACCTAGACTGATAGAGATAGTCGACGCTAGGAAGACCCCCTCAACACCAACCATGACAGTCTACCTTGAGAAAGAGTATAGAAACAGGAGGGATAAGGCCCAGGAGATAGCGAACGCAATCACATACACAACCCTCGAAGACGTCGTTGAGAGTATAGCTGTAGACATAACAGGAATGAAGATTCTGGTCAAACTCGACCAGAACGCAATGAAGAGTAGAGGAGTAACCCTCCAAGATGTACGTGAAGCCTTGAACCCTCCAAACTGCGAAGTCAAGATAGAAAAATATGATGTAGAGATCAAGGCCAAAGATATGGAGATAGAGCAGTTCAAGAGATTCACTCAACGCATCAGACAGTTCAGGCTCAAAGGCGCACCTTCAGTCAGGAGAGCAATGGTTATGGAGGATGAGGGAGAATGGATAATAAGAACCGAAGGCTCAAACTTGGAATATGCCTTCTCAATCCCAGGAGTAGACAAGACAAGAACCATATCAAACAATATGCATGAGGTCGCCGAAGTTCTTGGCATAGAGGCTGCTAGAAACGTCATAATAAAGGAGGCTATGAACGTTCTTGAAGAGCAGGGTCTAGACGTAGATATAAGACACATCATGCTAGTAGCTGACATGATGACGAACTCAGGCGTAGTATTGCAGGTTGGCAGACATGGAATAAGTGGAGAGAAAACCTCGACACTGGCTAAAGCAGCCTTCGAGATAACAATTCCAACAATCGTCGAAGCCTCAGTTAAAGGGACTAAAGACATGCTCAGAGGAGTTGCTGAAAACGTGATCGTAGGCCGCCAGATACCTATGGGAACAGGGCTGATAGACGTATACATGTCGATTCCTGAGAAGGAGGTTTAAGCGACGATAGACTTCAACAAGCAGATAAACATAGCCTTGAAGAGAGGCAAGGTTGAGTTAGGATCCAAGTCAGCGTTGACGGCGGCTAAGACTGGAAAGGCGAAACTCATAATTCTAGCCTCAAACTGTCCTGAGAACCTTAAAGACCAGATCTTAAAAAACGCTAAGGCCTCAGGGATACCGACCCACCTCTACAGCGGGACAAGCAGAGACCTAGGAACCGTATGTGGGAAACCATTTATAGTCGCAGCTATAACAGTTAAAGACGCTGGAGACTCAGAGATACTTAAACTGGCTGAAGGGGAAGATGCAAACACCAAGAATTAGACTCAAGGGCGAAGAAATGAAGTTCATGGCCCTATTCGAGAGCATCACAGGGGCCACATCGAAAGACTGTCTCATAGACGAGGAGAATGACAGGATAATTCTCGTAGCAAAGAAGGGAGATATGGGTCTAGCCATAGGGAAGGACGGTAGAAACATAAACACCTTAAGAAGAATGACAGGCCGCAGGATAGAGGTGGTTGAGGCTGCAGACGACCCTGAACAGTTGATAAGAAACTCCCTAGCCCCAGCGAAGGTAAGGGCAGTCAGGATAACTGAGAAACAGAATTCCAAAATAGCTGTAGTGGAGGTTGATCCGAAGGATAAAGCCATAGCCATAGGCAAGAATGGGAAGACAATCGATAAGACGAGGCTCCTTGCAAAGAGATACTTCCAGATAGACCACGTAATAATAGCTTAACCGGCACGCTACACCCAAAAGGACTATATATGCAGCCTGAAGATACATTATGGAAGAACCTTTAGGCAAATATCATTTTTGATCGTTAAGAATAGGAATAAACTTAACTGAGGCCTACTATTACTCTAATTGTCGAAAAGAAATTTTATCGTCTATTGAGGGTTGCGTAGGTTGGATAGGGTGAAGACAGGAATACATGGGCTTGACGAGCTTTTGGGTGGGGGGCTCCCTAAAGGTAGGGTTATCCTGATCATAGGAACCCCAGGATCAGGAAAGACAATTCTATGCGCCCAATTCCTTTTGAAAGGAGCTAGAGATTATGGTGAGAACGGAATATACGTAAGTTTGGATGAGAGTAGAGACCAGTTTATGGAGGAGATGTCTTCCTTCAAGTGGGACTTCGAAAAACTTGAGAAGATGAGATGCTTCTCATTCATAGACGCCTCACCTATAAGGAAGATTCAGGGGCCGGTGACCATCGGTAAGTTGACGCTTGGAAAGAGGGATTTCTCACTGTTGAGTCTGATAGAAGGGGTCAGGTCGAATGTGAAGGCGGTTGGAGCTGAGAGGGTTGCATTAGACCCTCTGGCCTCCCTTATCTTCCAATATCCAGACCCTGCTGAGCGGAGGACAGCGATATTAGATTTGATAGAGGCCTTGATCCATGTTGGAGCCACATGCCTGATAACGAGTGAGCTGAAGATGACTGGTTCTGGGAGGATTCTGCAGGAGGAGGAGTATCTTGCTCACGGCGTTATCTTGATGAGAACCCTTAAAGCTGGGAAGTCTACGGTCCGCATAATGGAGATTGAGAAGATGAGAGGAATCCAGATAGACGATCAGCCTCGACCTTACAAGATAACACCCAATGGTATAGAGGTGTACCCACATGAATCGGTCTTTTAATTCCTCTACTTTGATATGCTCCAAAGTCTATCGAAAAGTTCGTCATACAATTCTGTGAATATTTTATTCCTCGTCCAGAATGCCGTGTCTGAACCGTAATCTATCTTGGAGTCGTCTGGACTGCTCTCCACTACAAGCATCTCCCTACCATCAACCAATATGAGGCCGGTCTTGAAATGTTTACTCATCTGCCTTAGTTCTACAATCTCAGACAACTCTTTGGCAACCTCACTCTTCAGTGAGCCTGCCGACATAACCTTTACAGTTACACCTCTTTTCCTAGCGGCTTCGAGAACTCCGTAATGGGCCTTATACATTCTTACCAGGCCTTGAGCGCTTACACAAAATTTCACCGACTTCTTTGAGTCACTCAACATTTGGCCGACCCTATCGATGACGTTCCGTCTACCCTCAATCTTCAAGAATTCCGTAGTCTCCTTCGAAACCCCACGTCTAATCAACCTACTAGACTCGTAAGACAATATGAGTTTCTGGACAATCTCCTCAGACTCCTCTATCTCCCTACTCAACCTCTCTATTATCGGTGTCAACACTTCAGCTGGATTTGAAGGGACGTAAAGCTCAGGTCTCCCAGATATGACGCTCAATAAACCTTTACGCTCAAGCTCCCTTATAGATCCGTAAGTCTTGGTCCTCGGCACATGCCCGAAGAAGCTGACCTCACTCGCCTTCAGGGGGCCCATCCTGACTAGGGTAAGATATATTCGTGCCTCATATTCGGTCAAGCCTAAACGTCTGAGAGCGGAGACCTCCCTATCTTCAACAGCCAAAACCTATACCACCAGACCAAAACATTTGAGAGGGGTTCAATAGTTTAGAAAACATCACCCTACACCCTCAACCCTTTTGGTAATACCCATCCAAAGTATTTAGATTATGCCATAGGCCGGAAGAATTATACTTCCGGCTAAGTTTTTATAACTCCCACTCCAATTCAATTGTAGAACCAAAAATAAAATTCGGGATAGAGATGGGAAAGAGTTCAAGAGGCCTCTTGGCTGCTAGAAAGCTGAAGCGAATAAGGAAGAAGATGAGGTGGAAGTATGCCCCATACAAGAGGAGGATGCTTGGCCTAGACTATAAGGCGGACCCCCTCCAAGGAGCCCCCCAAGCCAGAGGAATAGTCTTAGAGAAGGTTGGTGTAGAGTGCCGCCAACCAAACAGCGCAGTCCGAAAGGCGGTTAGGGTTCAACTGATAAAGAACGGCAAGGTCATAACAGCATTCACCCCTGGGGACGGAGCCCTCAACTTCATAGATGAACATGACGAAGTCACCGTATGCGGCATAGGTGGGGCTGAAGGTAAATCTATGGGCGATATTCCAGGAATAAGATATCAAGTCTTCAAAGTCAACAACGTCTCACTCGACGCCCTCCTCTCAGGTAAGAAGGAGAAGCCGAGACGCTGAGATACTGGTGGGCACCTTCAATTTCCTAGATTCTCAAACATTAGGATCAACGATCTTACTTTGAATTGGGGGGATGCCGGGGTTGCCTAGAGATTCAGACTTGAATCGGGAAGCCAGGTAAGGCGTCGGCTTGCTAAACCATGTAGAGAGCCGATGACCCTTACGGGTCACGTGGGTTCAAATCCCACCCCCGGCGCCATCAAAAATTTAACCAGACATCACTTTTGATCTCGGAATGAAGTTTAAATTTTCAGTTTTAGCTAATATTCCCTTGGAAGTGTTTGCTACGGCTCAATGTGAAACATCTATGAAGCAAGTTTCGGATGCTTTACAGGATGAGGAGCCTAAGGGTCGTCTAGGAATCTTTAGGGGCCTCTAAGCTATCTTCTATCTCACCTTACAACTTGATTTTCGCTTGCTGGGAAAGGAGGACGTACTCCATACTGAGAAGTTATTTTAACATCCATTATTTATTGGGGTAAGCGGGCTTATTTGCAGATGTTTTTGTGTTCCTCAAAGATTTCTCCGAAGGCCTTGCAGAAATAAATGCACGCTTTCGCTGTTCCTACTTGCCCCTTCTCGGTTAGGCTGTAGATAACTCTTCTCCCTTCTCTTTTTGTTTTTACAAGGTCTCTGGCCTTGAGATCCTTGAGTGCTGGGTATAGTGTTCCTGGATTAGGTTTTCCGCCCCTTCTCTTCCCTATTTCTTCAGCTATCTCTTGGCCGTACATCTCTCTCTTGGATAGGAGCCATAGGATGAGGAATGAGAGCATACCTCTCATGTCGCAGCATTCTGTAGTCATGTCTTTGAGATTCTTTGCCATGATTATATTGGTTGTCCAATATTTTTAAATACTTTTCCATCATATTGGGCATCCAATATAATGTAGGGGAGAGTGAGCTGGGATAAGAATCAAAGAATCGATAAGGAGCCGATACGCCGAAGTTGCCAGCAAACCATGCTGCAGTCCCGAAACAACCTTAAAACCAGCCCTACGTGCTGAGGCGATCGGATACATTCGAGAAGAACTTAAAGAGATTCCTGAATCAGCTATAGAGTTGGCTTCTGGATGCGGAGATCCTGTAGCATCAGCCGAACTGATGGAAGGGGAGGTAGTATTAGATCTAGGGTCAGGGGGAGGGGTCGATGCCTTTATCGCAGCAAAGATGGTAGGGGAAAAAGGTAAAGTCATAGGAGTAGACATGACCCGAGAGATGGTTGAAAGAGCAAGAATAAGCGCAGAGAATATGGGAGTTCAGAATGTAGAGTTCATGCTTGGAGATATAGAGGATCTTCCGATCGAAGACGAGTCTGTCGACGTAGTAATAAGCAACTGTGTAATCAACCTTTCACAGGATAAGTCAAGGGTGTTCGAGGAGGCCTATAGGGTTCTAAAACATGGTGGCCGCATCATAATATCTGACATCGTAAGCAGAGGCGCGTTACCAACATCTATCAGAGAAGATACGGAAGCTTGGGTTGAATGTGTAGCTGGAGCATTGCCGGCTGATGAGTACCTGAAAACGATCAGAGACGCGGGATTCATGGATCTAGAGGTTTTATCTGAAAATACCGCATGTTGCTGGCCTGGAGCCAGCAACATCTATAGCGTCAAGGTTAGGGCTCGAAAAATATAGAATATACTCTCTTACTCTCAAAATTTATCCCATTCTATTGGAACAAAAAATCTTTTTAACATGCAACGTGGACAGTTTCTAGCCGAGAAAACTGTCTGGGTAGGCTTTCGAGAATGGAGCAGAAAGCTTGGCATTCAATGGGTGTCGATGAGGTTCTGCAGAGCCTCAAGACTGGAGTAGATGGGTTGTCTGATGAGGAGGCTGAACGTAGACTCCAAGAATATGGACCCAACGAGCTTAAGGCCGAGAAGAAACGTTCTCCAATAAAACTTCTGCTTGAGCAATTCACAAATATTTTAATTGTCATCCTTATTATCGCAACAATATTCTCAGCTCTGATTGGTGAGTATGTAGATGCAATCGTGATCATAATCATTGTTGTAGCTTCAGCAGGCCTAGGTTTCACTCAGGAGTATAAGGCTGAAAAAGCTATTGAAGCCTTGAAGAAGATGTTATCTCCAACGATCACTGTCATCAGGAATGGGGTGGAGAAGGAGATTCCGTCGAAAGATATTGTGCCTGGAGACATAATACTTCTTGAGGCGGGAGACAAGGTTCCGGCGGATGCGAGGCTGATAGCGGTTACTAACCTGCATGTCGATGAGTCTCCTCTAACAGGGGAATCTATTCCCGTAACCAAAGACTTGAAGCCGCAGCCGCCAGAGACCTATATTGCTGATAGAAAGAATGTTGTCTTCTCTGGAACCACAATCACTTACGGTAAGGGGAGGGCCGTCGTCACAGCAACAGGTATGTCGACCGAGTTTGGAAAGATAGCGAAGGAAGTTGCTGAAGCAGTTGAAGAACAGACACCTCTAGAGAAGAGGACGGCTGAGATAGGTAGATGGCTTGGAACAATCTCCCTTCTCGCATGTTTCTCAGTAGCAGGATTCGGCATCGCAAGAGAGTACATCATCAAGGGTTCACTGTCAATACCGTTCATGTTAGAGATGGTTACGTTCGGCATAGCATTGGCAGTTGCCGCTGTGCCTGAGGCTCTGCCAGCCATAGTTACAGGAACCCTGGCCATAGGTATGCATGAGATGGCTAAAAGAAATGCATTGGTCAGAAGGATGCAGGCGGTTGAGACACTAGGTTGCACGACAGTTATATGTTCAGACAAGACAGGAACCTTGACTAAGGGTGAGATGACTGTCCGCCGAATATATGTGGATGGGCAGACAATAGAGGTTACAGGAGTAGGCTACACACCTAAGGGGGCACTTCTTATTGGAGAAAGAACAGCTAACATTAAGAGTCAAGCTTTCTCCATGTTGGCTTCAGCATCAATACTTTGTAATGATGCCAAGCTCGAGTATAAAGATGATAGATGGCAGATCAGAGGCGACCCCACTGAGGGAGCATTGATAGTCGCCGCTGAGAAAGCTGGTTACCGTCAAGAAGAGTTGAGGAACAAATATCCACGTGTGGGTGAGGTGCCTTTCAGCTCCGAAAGGAAACGTATGAGTACAGTACATCCATGGCCTCAAGGCGGAAAAATTGTCTTTGTGAAGGGAGCCCCAGAAATAGTCTTGGAACGTTGCAGCCAAATAAATGAGGAAGGTAAGGTTGATGAGTTAACCGATTTTAAGAAGCGTGAAATACTCAAGGTCAATGAGGAGATGGCTGCCGCCGCATTACGAGTGTTGAGCTTCGCATACAAAACTATTCCCGAGACGATGAAAGAGTATGACGAGGAACACTTGGAGAACAACCTGATATTTCTAGGTCTGATGGGTATGATAGATCCTCCGAGGGAGGAGGCTATTGAGGCAGTCGCCATATCCAAGAAGGTTGGTATGAAGCCTATAATGATCACAGGCGACCACAAGCTCACAGCGGTTGCCATAGCCAAGGAGATGGGCATATATCAGGAAGGCGACATCGCCCTGACAGGGAGTGAACTTGATCAGATGAGTGAAGAGGAGTTTGGACGAATAGTTGATAAGGTCACAGTCTATGCGCGCGTATCCCCAATACACAAGTTGAAGATAGTCAAGGCATGGAAGAGTAGGGGCGAAGTTGTCGCTATGACCGGAGATGGGGTTAACGACGCGCCTGCGGTGAAACATGCAGACATAGGGGTCGGCATGGGAATAACGGGAACAGAGGTTACTAAAGAAGCGTCAGACATGGTCCTGGCAGACGACAACTTCGCCACGATAGTCAAGGCTATAGAGCAGGGTAGAAGAATCTTCGACAATATAAAGAAGTATCTAACATATCTTCTGCAATGTAATATCACTGAAGTGCTGGTTATAGGCGGCGGAGTATTGGCAGGTTTACCCTTACCTCTCCTTCCAGCCCAGATATTATGGGTCAACCTGACCACCGACGGGCCACCAGCCCTTGCTCTTGGAGTTAGTCCACCAGACCCAGACGTTATGAATAGGCCGCCGAGAAACCCTAGAGAGACGATGTTCACAGGCGAGGTCAAGGCGATGTTGACTCTGGTTCCACTAATACTATCCCCTATACTCCTCCTAGCATTCATAAATGATCTCGATCTGGGTGTGGAGGAGGCTAGGACAACCCTATTCCTAGTCTTCGTATTCTTCGAGTTGGTGGTAGCATTGAACTGCAGGTCACTCACACACTCGATCTTCAAGGTCAGGCCTGACAAGTACCTTTCTCTGTCTGTACTTTCCTCAGCCATACCCACCTTCGCTATCTTACTGCTCCCTCAGGTTCGGGATGCGTTCGAAATAGTTATGCCAACATCAAGCGACATTATCTTGGCGGCCACACTATCCATACTACCGCTGGCCTTGCTTGAAATCCTAAAGTTCTGTTTGGCGAAGCGAACAGCCAAATCAAGACCCAAATAACAGTAATACCGTTGGCAGTGGACGCGACAGCAAATATTAAACTTCAAAGCCCTAGCGCATCCGGAGGATACTCCACCGGATGTTAGAGAGCAACCTTTTCTTAGCAGAGCTATGCTTGTTAGTTGAGAGGTGACTGGGAATCAACGTGTCTCGAAGAAGTTACAGGGAAAGTGGCAGATTGAAGGCTGCCCTAGCTTTAGAGGATGGAACAGTCGTTGAAGGAGATGGTTTCGGGGCTGAAGGCTTGGTTGAAGGGGAGCTCGTCTTCAACACTTCCATGACAGGTTACGTTGAGGCCCTAACCGATCCAAGCTACTCTGGACAGATACTCATGATGACTTACCCCCTCATAGGCAACTATGGAGTATGCGATGAAGACTATGAGAGCGATAGGATCCAAGTTAGAGGGTTCGTAGTCAAATATGCATGTAAGAAACCAAGCAACTGGAGGAGTGTCATCAACCTAGAGGACTTCCTTCTTGAACATGGTATTCCAGCGATTGAAGGTGTTGACACCAGGATGCTCACCCAGAAGGCAAGGGTCCATGGAACAATGAAGGCTGCCCTAGCATCCTTCAAGGAGGAGGATATGCCCAGCAGCGATGAGCTCGTTGAGATCGCCCGCAGGCAACCCCACATATCAGAGATAGACCTGGTGGATAAGGTATGTGTGAGTGAACCTAGATTCATAGATGCTGGGGGGGACTATGACGTTGTACTGATAGACTGCGGCGTCAAAAAGAGCATAATAAGACAGCTGACACTTAGGGGTGTCAACCTTCAAATCGTTCCATACAATCTTCCAGCAAGCAAAATCATGGATTATAATCCTGACGCAGTCTTCATATCGAACGGTCCAGGAGACCCTGCAAGGGTCACACCCACTATTCAAACAATAAGAGATCTTACAGGTAAGGTGCCTATAGCAGGGATATGTCTGGGCCTCCAACTCATAGGTCTGGCTCTGGGAGGGAGGACGTTCAAGCTGAAATTCGGCCACAGAGGGTCAAATCAACCCGTCAAAGATTTCGATACAGGCAGGGTCTTCATATCAACACAGAACCATGGCTTCGCAGTAGATGAAAAGTCTCTCGAAGAGACTGGACTCCAAGTGAACCAGAAAAACCTGAACGACATGACCGTTGAAGGATTCATACATAAGGAGCTACCTTTGATGGCCGTACAGTACCATCCTGAAGCAAGCCCAGGCCCCCATGACACATACTTCTTCTTCGACAGGTTCATCAAGATGCTGGAGAAGTGGTAGGGTTCCCGAAGAGAGAAGATATCGAGAAGATACTTGTCATAGGCTCAGGACCAATAATAATAGGGCAGGCAGCTGAATTCGACTATTCAGGAAGCCAAGCCTGTAAGGCCCTCCGTGAAGAAGGTTACAAGATAATTCTTGTAAACTCTAACCCAGCCACAATAATGACTGATCCCGAGGTGGCTGACCGAACATACATCGAACCTTTGACGCCCGAAGTTGTCGAGAGGATAATAGGGATCGAGAGGCCTGAAGCCCTACTCCCTACTCTGGGAGGCCAGACCGGCCTCAATCTGGCCACAATCCTCGCTGAGAACGGGACACTCGACAGGTACGGTGTTGAACTAATCGGCGCGAAGCTTGAAGCCATCAAGAAGGCTGAGGACAGGGAGCTCTTCAAGAAGTCTATGCTCAAGATTGGGCTTGAAGTTCCGAGAAGCCAAATAGCAGACTCGGTTGAGGACGCTAAAGATATTGCCCGTAGACTTGGATACCCAGTCGTGGTTAGACCTTCATTCACATTGGGCGGTACCGGTGGAGGAATAGCTAACAATGTTGAGGAGCTTGAATATATTGTTGAGCATGGGCTTGAACTGAGTCTGATAAATCAGGTGTTGATAGAGGAGGGGCTGGTGGGTTGGAAGGAGTATGAGCTCGAAGTGATGAGGGATCTGGCTGACAATGTTGTGATAATATGTCCTATAGAGAACATGGATCCTATGGGCATCCATACAGGCGACAGCATAACAGTAGCTCCAGCCCAGACTCTTACAGATCTAGAGTACCAGAGGCTCAGAGACGCCTCAATCAAGATAATGAGGGAGATAGGTGTTGAGACAGGAGGCAGCAACATACAGTTTGCAGTGCATCCCAGAAACGGAAGGATAGTAGCGATAGAGATGAATCCGAGAGTATCTAGATCATCAGCCTTAGCCTCGAAAGCAACAGGTTTCCCAATAGCGAAGATAGCGGCCAAACTGGCTGTCGGATACACTCTAGACGAGATCCCTAACGACATAACGAAGGAGACCCCTGCATCATTCGAGCCGACAATAGACTATGTAGTCGTCAAGATGCCACGTTTCGCCTTCGACAAGTTCCCAACAGCAGAGAGCACCCTCACAACCCAGATGAAGAGTGTAGGTGAAGTTATGGCTATAGGCAGAACCTTCGAGGAGGCTCTGCAGAAGGCGATCCGCTCCCTCGAGATAGGTAGGTTCGGCTTAGGCTCAGACGGTAAGGATAGAACACCTTCAAGGGAGGAGATAATTGAGAAACTAAGAACTCCAAACCATGAGAGAATATTCTACATCAGATATGCGATTAAGGAGGGGTTTGAAACAGGTGAGATAGCGGATCTGACGAAGATCGACCCATGGTACATTGACAGGATCAGAAATATAGTAAACATGGAGGAGACCATTAAAAAATATACTATATCAAATATTCCGGAAGAGGTTTTGAGGAAGGCAAAGACGCTCGGTTTCTCAGATAGGCAGCTTGCACATCTTCTCAAGACCGATGAAGATTCGGTCAGGAAGAAGAGGAAGCATGGAAATATTCATGCTGTATATAAGATGGTGGACACATGCGCAGGCGAATTCGAGGCGAAGACGCCATACTACTACTCAACATATGAGGTTGAGAACGACAGTAAGCCGACAGAGAGGAAGAAGATAATAATTCTAGGCGCAGGACCCAACAGGATCGGTCAGGGTATAGAGTTCGACTACTGCTGCGTTCACAGCGTACTCTCACTCAGAGAGGAAGGATATGAGACTGTGATGGTGAACAGCAATCCTGAAACAGTCTCTACAGATTACGATACTTCAGATAGACTGTACTTCGAACCGATAACTCATGAAGATGTCCTGAACATATTTGAGAACGAGAATCCTGTAGGGGTCTTCGTCCAGTTCGGCGGCCAAACCCCCCTGAACATAACTAGGCAACTATCCAAGAGTGGGGTGAAGATATTGGGGACACCGCCGGACGCCATCGACATAGCTGAGAATAGGGAAAGATTCGCAGCCCTACTCGACAAGTTCAATATACCTCAACCGGCCAACGGAATAGCCTACAATGTCGAAGAGGCCAAGGAGATAGCTAGGCGACTCGGATATCCTGTGCTGGTTAGGCCATCATATGTTCTTGGAGGCAGGGCTATGGATATAGTCTATGATGACAAGGTTCTTGAGGAGTATGTTTCTGAAGCCTTGGAGGTATCTCCTGAAAGCCCCATCCTCATAGATAAGTTCATCGAAGACGCCTTGGAGGTTGAGGTTGACGCCCTCTGCGACGGTGAGGATGTTCTCATAGGTGGCATAATGGAGCATATTGAGGAGGCTGGTGTACATTCAGGGGACTCGGCATGTGTCTTACCGCCAATAAGCCTAAGCGAGAAGGTGATAGAGACGGTGATAGACTACACCAGGAAGATAGCCCTCGCCCTAGGGGTTGTAGGTCTCATAAATATTCAGTACGCAGTCAAAGACAACATAGTATATGTTCTGGAGGCAAACCCTAGAGCTTCAAGGACAGTACCTTTTGTAAGCAAGGCGACAGGCATACCTCTTGCAAAGATTGCGGCTAAACTCATGGTCGGAAAGAAACTTAGAGACCTGAATATTAAGGAGAGGCTGAACCTGAAACATGTTGCGGTTAAAGAGGCAGTCTTCCCGTTCAGCAAGCTCCCAGGCGTCGACCCAGCTTTAACCCCTGAGATGAAGTCTACAGGTGAGGTTATGGGTATCGACTACGATTTTGGAATGGCATATTACAAGGCGGAGCTTGCAGCAGGTATGAGGCTGCCTACTGAGGGGGTGGCCTTCATAAGTGTCAAGGACAAGGATAAACATAAGGCGGCTGATGTTGCAAGAGGCCTAAAGAATCTTGGTTTCAAAATATTGGCGACCAAGGGTACAGCTGAATATTTGGCCAAGTCTGGAATAGAGGCCAAGGTTGTTCCGAAGAAGACTGAGGGTCGGCCGAACATAGTTGACTTCATAATAAACGGTGATGTCGACTTGATAATAAATACGCCGAGTGGGAAAGGGCCGAAGAAGGAAGGTTACGATATCAGGAGGGCTGCTGTAGAATATAATGTTCCATACATAACGACGATACCTGCTGCTTTAGCAGCTGTCAAAGGAGCTGAGGCAATAAAGAATGGATGCATGACTATCAAACCGATTCAAGAGTACAACATGGAAAGTCAAACGTCACATATGATTGAAGAGAAAGCATCTTCTCAAACCCATTGAATCTTACGTTTCTTATCCTCAAAATATTTTTTATTGAGAGAATTTCCTTCTATCTCTCTGGTCTGCGAAAGGTGTATAAGAGAATTCACAGTCTACAACCAGAGATCACGGTGGCTAAGGGTGTAGGAAAATGTTCTGTGGCAGCAGCCCATTCGACATATTCATGAGAGACTTATGGGTTCTGTTGCCATACACCCTCTACTCCCTACTCAGAATGTTTATTGCACTCGCAATCTCATATCTATTCGCTATTCCTTACGGCGTCGCCGCGGCGAGTAGCCGTCGGGCTGAAAAGATTCTTATGCCTATACTGGATATTCTCCAGTCAGTACCTATACTCGGATTCTTCCCCGCTGCAATCCTATTCTTCATACTGGTCTTCCAGGAGGGTTGGGTAGGTGTTGAGCTCGCAGCCATATTCCTAATATTCACAAGTCAAGCTTGGAATCTGGCTTTTGCAGTCTATGAATCAGCCTCAACAATACCCTCAGACCTAGATGAGGCTTCAACTACATTACACCTGAAGGGTCTGGCCAGATTTAGAAACCTCATCCTACCTGCATGCATCCCGAAACTTGTGTATAATGGGATGATGTCTTGGGCTGGAGGATGGTACTTCCTAGTTGCAGCTGAGATGATCACTTTAGGGTCTAGAGCCTATGCTCTTCCAGGTGTCGGGAGATATCTTGCCGAATCAACCTATTCAGGAGACTATTCAGGGACAGTTCTTGGACTAATCTTCATAGTGCTGACAGTCCTGGCTGTAGATAGGCTACTCTGGAAACCCCTCCGAACATATGCTGAACAATTCAGGTACGAATATGTTTCTTTGGGTGAGGCGCCTCGACCATCCCACCTCTCACTCTCACCGGCGATGCGTCTTAAGGGTCTGCTCAAGGCACCTGTAGCGATAAAAGATGTGGTGCATCCTTTTCCGGTTAGACTTGAACCTGTTGTAGACAGGCTTCGCTACGTCGCAGTGAAGCCTGGAAAATTGCTTGGAAGACATGTGAAGGTTATGATCTGTGCTGTTACTCTTTTGGGTTGCGGGTTGGCTGCTACGAGAACCTCAGAGATTATGAGATACGCATATTCATCGTGGTCTATTCTCACCGAGCCATTCTGGAATCCCGAGTTGAAGTCTGAGGTGGCCAATATTCCAGTAGCCCTCGCCGCATCTATACTGCGCTTATTCTCAGCTTACCTTCTGAGTTTAGCTTGGACGCTTCCATTAGCGGTTAAGATCGGCAGCGACAGGAGAATGTTCGCAGCCTCAGCCTCTTTGATGCAGGTTTTAGCCTCAATACCTGCAACGGCGCTCTTCCCAATAATAATATTGGCGACTATGAGTCTTCCAGGGGGGTTGCAGCTTACATCTATCATATTGACGATGACTGGTATGCAATGGTATCTGCTCTTCAACTTGATAGGGGGTGTGAGATCCATACCTTCAGACATAATCGAGGCCTCTGAAGCCTATAGGTTGGGTGGCTTCGCAAAATTTAGGAAAGTCATTATTCCAGCTCTTCTACCCTCCCTAATAACAGGCAGCATAACAGGTTTGGGTGGAGGATGGAACGCGCTGGTCGTCTCTGAGTATGTAGTATTCGGTGGGGAGAGCATATATGTTCTTGGGATAGGGGCCATGATAGATAAGGCTGCATATGAACTTGGAAGTTTCAGTCTACTCTTAACAACTATAATAGTCATGTCTGCAACGATAATATTGATGAATAGGCTTCTTTGGAGGAGACTCTACCATTTCGTATTCCATAGATACCGAATCGACTATTGAGGTGTATCCTTTGCCCCAGTTGATTGAGCTCAGGAGGGTCACGAAGGCTTTCGGCTCATTGGAGAGGCCAACAGTGGTTCTTGAAGATATAAATATGTCAGTCCATGAACGTGAGTTTGTGAGCGTCGTCGGCCCTTCGGGATGCGGTAAGTCAACCCTGCTACGACTGATCATAGGGTTGACTGAACCTACAGACGGCGAAGTCTACTATAGGGGTAGGAGGGTTCAAGGCATATGTGAAGGTATGGCGATGGTCTTCCAGACATTCGCCCTATTCCCATGGCTCACAGTCGCTGAGAATGTGGAGCTCGGCATCCATGGGAAACAGTTATCTAAGGATGAGAGGAGGATGAGGGTTCTTAAGATTCTTGAACTCATGGGTCTGCATGGGTTCGAGGACGCTTATCCTAGGGAGCTGTCTGGTGGGATGAAGCAGAGGGTTGGTCTCGCGAGGGCTCTGATATCCGACCCTGAAGTTCTTCTGATGGATGAGCCTTTCTCCTCACTGGACCCTCTGACGGCGACACATCTGAGGGAGGAGGTTCTGGACCTTTGGCTTGACCCTAAGGTTGCGCCTGAAGCTGTCATAATGGTCACACATAACGTGGAGGAAGCCGTATACATGGCTGACAGAGTCGTCGTATTGACTTCAAGGCCTGGAAGGATTGCACGTGACATTCAACTCAATATGCCCAGACCCAGAGATCCTAGAAGCAACGAGATATATAGGCTAGTTGATGAAATAACAGGTATAATCGCCTGATGGTAAAGAGTTATTTAATAGCTTCAAGATATGGATCTTGAGAGGGTTAGAGGTAAATCCTTGCTCACATTACCGAGGGTTCATGTAGGGCAGATGATCGGCCTCCTAGAGGTCTTGGAAGACTTCAAGGGGAGGGTCGATGCGGCAAAGGTCGCTGACGACCTCATACTTGAGCTCGACGACCTACTTCCAGCAGTGGACGCTGCTGAGCTACTAGGATTCTTGAAGGTTGAGTCTGGAGACCTCATTCTCACCGAGGAGGGGCGGCAGTTCCTTGCTAAAGGTGCAAGCGGTAGGAAGAAGTTTCTAAACGAACATATAATGAAACTCTCAGCCTTCAAGGCGATTGTAGACTTCCTCAGGAGTCATAAGAACCATGAAGTTACAAGGGAGGAGTTGCTTGAATTCCTCAGAAAGGAGATGTCAGATGAAGACGCTGAATCAGCCATACCTTGGATTGTTGAGTGGGGCCGCTACTCACTGATTCTACATTACGACAGTAACAACGGTAAATTGAAGATTTTGAGGACGCCCAAGTAGCTTATGAACTGTAAACAACTTTTTCGCAGGCTCGGCTCAGACAAGACCGGTTGTCAGATCCACTATGTCAAAATATGCGACTTCATGAGGGGGAAGAGTCTGGAATGACTGAAATATTCAGGGTTGAACCTCAAAACCCAGACATTGAAATTATCAGAAGGGCTGCAAGAATCATCAGGACTGGTGGTCTCGTAGCTTTCCCAACAGAGACGGTTTACGGATTGGGAGCAGACGCCATGAACGCGACGGCTGTGAGGAAAATATTTGCTGTGAAGGAGAGACCTCCAGACAATCCGTTGATAGTCCATGTGGCTGACGAAGACTCGATCAAGAGGCTGGCAGCCCATATTCCAGATGAGGCGAAGATCCTTATTGAGAAATTCTTTCCAGGCCCCCTCACAATTGTTCTAGAGAAGAAACCGACCGTCCCAGACGTCACGACAGCAAACCTTCCAACAGTCGCTCTAAGAATGCCAAACAATAAGGTCGCCTTATCCTTGATTGAAGAGTCTGGGACACCAATCGCGGCTCCATCGGCAAATAAGGCTGGTCGTCCAAGCCCCACCAAGGCTCAGCATGTACTTGAAGACTTGGAAGGTGAAGTTGACCTGATCTTAGACGGTGGCCCAACAACCTTCGGGCTTGAATCTACTGTCCTAGACTTAACCGTCAAGCCTCCCCAACTACTCAGGCCTGGCGCTGTGACCCTTGAAATGTTGAATGAAGCTATCGGCCAGGTTCAGATCCACCCAACAGTTAAAATAAGAATTTCAAGCGAAGGCTTTGAAGCAAAGTCTCCAGGGATGAAGTATAGACATTATGCTCCAAGAGCGGAGTTGATAGTGGTCACCGGTAGGGATGAGAATGTTGCTGAGAAGATTAGGGAGATGGTAAATATGTTCAGGTCTAAGGGTTTGAGGGTGGGCGTAGCATCTACAACAGGCATGGAATATTCTGCTGACTATGTTGAGAAGCTAGGCAGATCTAAACTTGAGATAGCGAGCCGCCTATACGATGGTTTGAGAAGATTCGATGAGGCCGGTGTCGACATTATAATCGCTGAGGGTGTTGATGAGCGCGGTCTAGGGTTAGCCATAATGAACAGGTTAAGGAAAGCATCGAATTATAGGGTCCTCAGGGCCTAGCCAACTTCGCAAGGACCTCCTCGACACTCATGAGGTTAAGTTCATCGACGGCGGCTTGACCTGTCAGAACCTTATATGACCCTACACATCTCTTCGAGACTTCCTCAACTAGAAGTGGAGGGAGACTCGGCGGAGGCCCCTCACCCGTGTAACCTATCCTCATAAGAAAATCTCTCAGAAACTCCTTGTCTAGGGAGTGGGCTTCCTGTCTCTCACCGGTTCGGTAATGTTTCTTAGACCAGAGGCGGGCTGAATCATGGGTTGGAGGCTCATCTATCTGAATGAGTTCCCCATCAACCCTACCATATTCAATTTTGAAGTCTGGAATTATCAATCCATGCCTTGAAGCCTCATCTCTATAAAAATCGTAGAGCCTGTAAGTAGCCTCCTCAAGTATTCTCCACTCCTCTTCTGAGACGAGGCCCCTCTCTAAAGCTTCTCCCTTCGAGAGTTCAATGTCATGCCCAGTATCGCTCTTAGTTGTGGGTGTTAGAATGGTCTCAGGCAACTCTTCAGCCAACTGCAAACCGTCAGGAA
>Ga0123519_10000517_pt1 | contig 67843 bp, 64 predicted proteins | sample YelNatPaOPRAMG02_FD_87396 | JGI IMG/M metagenome (GOLD analysis project Ga0123519, IMG submission 87396) | Hot spring microbial communities from Yellowstone National Park - Yellowstone National Park OP-RAMG-02 (version 2) | ecosystem: Environmental > Aquatic > Thermal springs > Hot (42-90C) ...
CAGAACCTGGCAAATGCAGTGCACGATGAGTTAATCAACACCATTCGCAACAGAATCCCCATCAGCGACTGGACAAACCGCGGGAAAGCAGATTCGAATGGTGCGTACGGCGAGATCCGCATACCAGACAGAGCGGCAATTTTGATCGAACTTGCATTCCACGACACTTGTGACAGAGACGCCATCTATCTCCGCGATAATTTCTTCCGATCGGCATGTTGCTGGGCAATATACAAGGGTGTGTGCGCATACTTTGGCACAAATCCGACGTGGGACTTTTACTCTGACGAGTTGGTCAGCCACACCATACCAAGCACGATGTATCCTGGCGAGACCAGGCAAGTAAGTGTGACCTTCCGCAATAGAGGCGTACTCTGGACCGAAGCAAAGCAAATCCGGCTTGGCGCAGTGGACGATTCAGATCCCTTCACCTCCCAGACACGCCACTACATATCCGGTGAAGTGGGTCCAGGCGATACTTACACCTTCACTTTCAACTTGACCGCACCAATGACACCGGGAATATACAGGACCGACTGGCGCATGCTGAGGGAAGGCGTTACCTGGTTCGGCGCTACGTGTTCTGTGGACATTAATGTATCGGGCACGCCAGACACCGAGCCACCCAGTGTACCGCAGAATTTGAACGCAACCTCGCCCAACATGACACAAATTGACCTCACGTGGTCTGCCTCGACAGACAATGTGGGCGTGAGCGGCTACAAGATATACCGAAACGGCTCATACCTCACAAGCGTCACCGGCACAAGTTATTCTAACACTGGGTTGTCTCAATATTCCACGTACACTTACACTGTGAGCGCCTACGATGGCGCGGGCAACGAATCGGCTCAGAGTAATCCGTCTGTTGCTACCACTTGGGCTCTCATATACCAGGATGGCATCCCGGACATGAATGGCTGGACACCAGATGTGGTAGCGGATGGCACCACTCGTGGGCTCACGTACGACACTAGCCAAAACCACGGAACGTACAGCGGCGCCGGGAGCGCCATGACAAGTCCAGGTAGCAGCGGGACAAATGGCTGTCTGAGTTACAAGGCTCTCGGTGGTCAGTTCACATCAGGACGGCTGGAAGGCTACTTCTACGATACATCAACAAACAACAGCAGCCGACAAGGCATATGGATGCGTATCTACAATGGCGCCACTTACGCTGGCGGCATATACCTTGGTACTTACTCGGCATCACCGGGCAGTTACGGCACTTATTCTGCAGGCGTGTACACCGGATCTGGCTGGGTTTGGAACGGTCAGATAGAGCCCAGAAGTGTTGGCTGGCGAAGTTTCCGAATTGACGTTCTGCCATCCGGCTCAGGTGCGATTAAGTTCTTCATAGACGGAGCCGAGAAAGCCTCCCAGGACAGATTCGCAAACCTCGATAATTATGGCATATCAAGGAACAACATTGGGCACAATTACAACGTCAATCAGCAGGGGTGGTTTGATGACCTGCGGTTCTCGGTTCCTGTGCCGAAGCCGCCGACCATCGGAACACCCTCTGCCTTGAGTACATCAAGCATCCGATGGTATTTCACTGACAACTCCGATTGCGAGTGGCTATATTCACTGCATGATAGTTCCCATGTTGAGAAAGCCACTGCGGCGAAGAACTCGTCATACATCACAGAGACTGGACTCACGGCAAACACCCTATACACACGCCACATCCATGGCAAGAATGGTACAGTGGAAGGTCCAGCATCAGGCTCAGCCTCATGCTATACGCTATCTGTCCCGCCAAGCACGTCCACCGTTACCTGTGACCGGTCTGTATCTGTTTGGTACAGTACGCCCGGGTTTAATTTCACTGCGGTCGGCGGCTTTGGTGCCGGCAAGGTTCAGTACTACCGCTATGCTTGGGATCAGTCACCCACCCATTCCTGGACTGGCTCCGAACCGCAGTGGAATTCTGGCACGCTCGCCCTGACTGCAACAACGCCAGGGAGTTGGTACCTCCACCTCAAAGGCTATAATGGCGCAGACGTCGAAAATGGTACTCTGGATTACGGACCATTCAACTATGACAATACTCCGCCAACAGCACCAACCGTCCAGGACGAAGGTGTCTACACTCCTTCGACTGATGAGATCAGTGCAAACTGGTCGGGTGCAGTTGACGACCTCTCCGGAATTGCTCAATATCAGTACGCCATTGGGTCAACCGAAGGCGGAAACGACATCCTAGATTGGACCACCACCACTGCCACATCGTTCACCCAAGGTGGTCTCACGCTCTCGCCGGGCACTGTGTACTATGTGAGCGTGAAGGCTCAAAACGGCGCAGGGTTGTGGGGGCCCGCCGGTGTTTCAGACGGCATTGAGCCTGTCGCCGACACCGGAACTATTCAGGCCGCTAAGGCTCTCGATAACTCCGGAATCAAGGTTGCACTACTTAACAAAGCAGTCACCGGACAGTTCGATGGCTTTATGTACATTCAGGAACCTGGCGATGGCTACTCAGGCATCAGAGTCGCCGACGACTCGCGCCCTAGCGGTTCCTGGGTCAGCGTCGCTGGAGTAATCGGTTTGCAAAACGGGGAACGCGTGATTCTCACGCCAACCGTTAAATCAGGCACGTCTGGTATCTTCCCTGACCCCGTCCTGATCACCAACGGGCGGCTTGGTGGTGCTGCACTAAATGCATATACCCCCGGTATCCCTGGGAGCACAGACCTGCACAACATCGGTCTACTGGTCACAACCACGGGTCGCATTACACATCTGGACACAAATGGCATGTTTATTGATGACGGCTCGCAGTGCCAGTATGATCCGACGTACGGCGGCGTCTATGTGGACATCTCCACGCTCAGTTCAATGAAGAAGTCCACACTGAGCGAGAATCAATACGTTGTAGTCACCGGCATCTGTGGGACAACTACACTTGGCGGCGAAGTTGCCCCGGTCGTGAGAGTCAGAGGGGATTCGGATGTGATTACGTTCTCACCTTAAACTCACGGGTCAATTTTGCCTGCTTTGCGCAAAAAGGGAGACCTACTTAGGTCTCCCTTTCCTTCTGTACTGCCAACTGTTTCAATTATGGAGCGAGTATCTTGATGTTTACCGCGGTAGTTCTCAGAGTGGGAGGAGTCGTAGACAAATCCACTGCGCCGGTCGCACTCACGAAGTTGCCGGGCTGCGCAGGGTGCATGTATGCATAGACTCGAATAGGTGCGCCAAATCCGTCGTCTAGAAGAAAACTTTCCGGACCAAATCCTTCTTCAAGCACCGTGCCCCAAATCTTGAACTGCCACCAATCCTTGGCGATTTGCATTATCGGATCATAAATCACCCGGTTTGAGATTCCGAACACGGGAGGCGGTGGTCCGGTGTATTCGAAGTCATAGGTAGTCTCCTGACCATTGACCCCTATGGTCAACTTATCCACGTATGCATCAATTTGGCACGACTGCTGCCACCATGCACCATAGCGGCTGTCAACAGCCTGCCCGGAACCAATCTTGATATTGATTCCGGCTCCGGTTAGCACACCCGTGATGTAGTCACCCAACGGCGGTTTGATCAATTTCATAGGGTGGTTTGCGTCGCCATACCTGCTCTTCACCCAATCCCAATTGCCCATGTAATTCGTACTGCTTGTGCCTATCAGTTCCCAGTGACCATCGGAAGCCATCAGGTCCCACTCCTGCCACGTATCGAACTGCACATTCTGGTTTCCATCCTTGCCCCAGGGGTAGAACACAAAGCGTCGCATCTGGCTTGTTGTACCGCTGTCTGTGAATATTTCCACCATGGGGGGTTGCCCGGCGTCATACTCTCTGTGATGAACATACGTCCAGAACTTGAAACTAGTAATGTCTCGCAAAGCCACACCGGCGTACCTGTTTGTACCGATGTAAACCTTCGGAAGCGGGTCGGAATGGCTATATGGCGTTTGCATATGGAACGATCCAGACCCTGCGGGTGTCAGTCCTGGACCAACTACAAAGGCCCCGATCGGCGGCCACGAACCTGTACCCTGTTGAGATGCAACAATCCAACCTCTGAGGAATGGCGGATAGATAACCTCCGTGTCCGCACAAACAATACACGTGGCAAGAATGATCGCCAAGACATTCAATGCAAGACATAGACGTCTCATAATCCTTCCCTCCCTCGAAAAAGACCCTACAAACATTATCCTGCTACACGTCTACACTCTTGCTAACCAAATGTCAATGCTTTTGGTGAAAAACAGGTATTCTTGCTGTACCCCTAGTCATTCATCCACTGTATCTCCTTGCACTGCATTACCCTCAGGTCACTGCATGGATTTGTGCGCAATTCTTTACCCAATTCGACGGCAAATCGCCGCATAAGAGTAAGTTCCCTGAGAGCCTGGGGTACAAAGGGAGAATCCCAGGTCTGCTCGATGGCAAGCATGGCGCTCTCAAGCCGCTCCGTTGCGTGTTCAACTTCGTCCGCCACCTCCTGAACCTTTCCAGAATCGGCTCCCGCCCGAACATGCTTTACTGCGTTTGCCATCTTCAAGAATAGGTCTAACACGCTGGCAATTCGCTGGCACTCAACGAGGTAAAGCCGGATTATTCGTTCTTGTTCAGTCGTCAAACAGTCCGTCATACTTTCAAAGATTGAAATCGCTTTCTGGGTCTCCCTCAATGTTTGCCCAAGAAAGCCAAGCACGTTCATGGGATTCTGAACAAGTTGTTCAAGAATCGCCTGAGGGTAGTTCTCACGGATGTACGCGTCTTCTTTCGAATTTGCATACAAGTATGGGTAAGCAAACAGCCGCGAAAGATAATTGATCATGCCACCACCGCCGGTTACATTATCGAAGTACCCAAGTCCTCGAAGTCCCTGCTTCCAGCGGCAGTCAAAGAGCGCCCTTGCATACATCTCCCTCAGTTGAGCGGGACTTTGCCACCGGTCGGAATTCCATGACTTTGCCGCTAGCATAATGTAATGCTGATGAAACGATGGGTGCCAGACGCCGTAGGATTCGACACCCTCAGCACTCTCCTCAACGCCTTTGTCAATAGCCCAAAAAATGTTGTGCGAGTGATCCGTATAGTTGATCCAATAGAAGTAACCTGTCATGGGCACGACCCACCTTCGTAGTCCCATCTCAGGCTTTGTTGTGTCAAAGAAGTCGGAATAGCACCACCAATGGAGGATCACCGAATCCCTCAGTCCTTCCTGCTCAAATCGCCGAGTGAGTTCCTCGTTCATTTTCCCTCCGCGTGCAAAATGGTCATGCCACATGCCAATGTTGTTAATCCCTTTGTCCCGCAGGTGCTTCGCCAGGCAAACCGCATAGTTGACAAAGCGGTCTTCGGGGCTGGTCTTAGAGCATTCGGGACACTCGCACCACGGATCTATGCGCAAGAGTGGCGTTTCGGGATTCATTCCTACCAGTGGATACACTTCATCCATACCGATGTGGAACCAGTCAATCTGGTTTGGCAGCAGATACCTGTCGCATATCTCATCCAAGATGTCAAACATTACGCGGAACGTAGCCGGATTGCTCATGCAAAAACCGTAGTTCTTTGGTCTCCCGTCAGGAAACTTTGCGGAAGTTTCGGGATACTGACGTGGGATTAGAGTATTGTGACCTGGCGTATTAAAATGGGGCCTCACAATAATGCCTTTCGACTTTGCATATTGGATTATTTTGCCAAAGAGGTCTTCCTCATATATTCGAGGCACATATTCTAGCCGGATATCCTTCTTTTGCGATGGAGAGTAATAATTCACCAGTTTCGTTGTTTTCAACTCTGGATGCGTCTTGATCGGCACCATCATCCACTCTGAAACTATACCATCGTACTGGATTGGCCAATTGTTATATAAGCCGATGCTCATAATGTTCATCCGCATAGCACTTAGTTCATCAATAGCATCTTTCAACTGGTCGAGAGTCATGCTGTCGGGGCCCCACCGACACTCAACATAGATTCCTCGATAGGTCATGTCTGGGTGGTCGTAAACCTTGACTTCGGGAATCCAGACCGCATTACCTTCGACTTGCACCAGGTCCGCAAATGCCCGGGCGCCGTACATCAGCGCCTGAGGCGTGTATCCCATAATGACAACATCGTGCCCGGTGACCACTATCTCGAAGGCTTGATCCCGATTGACAGGAGTCCCTGGAAGTTTGCCTGCCCCCACCATCTTGGCAAAGGCCGACGGACCATCAGGCGTGCACAGATATATGCCGTGGAATCGGTCATCTCCACGACTCTCATCCATTATGCGCTCTTCTGGATGATTGATAGCCTGACAGACTATCTTCGCCGCTTCATAAATCGTCTGACTAGCGGAGTCGGCAACCACCACTTTATACGCTGGTTTACCAGACCTGAAGAACGTTATTCTGCGCCTACCAAGTTCAATGTTCCTAGGTTTGAAAAATTGATGCACCTGAGTCTCCTTTTCCTGAGAAATTACAGCACCGGCCAACAGTATACCGCTGAGATAAGGAACTGTGAAGGAAGGCGCAAGACTTGTTCCTACTCGCTCTTCCATACGTGATACCCAGTGAGAGGACATCAGATCAGATGATCCATAGTCCGCAGGTCATCATGCGCTTCGGGAAAGTTGGCTACCCTTGGCGCACAGACCCCTGATATAACTGAGTCGTGAGACTCGGCAGAAGTCATCGAGCCCCCATCCAATCTCACACAAACGAAGGAAACTATCTGGAACCCGCCCAATACTACTAAAGTGGTCATGCACACTCCGTGCGGGGTGATAAACATGCGAAAAGAAACAATGAGCCCTAGAGAGCGATGGCTCGCAGTTCTGAACCGGCAGACACCAGACCGTGTACCGATGGACTACTGGGCCACTGCCGAGGCTACCCAAAAATTACTTGACTATCTTCAGTGCGGCTGGGACGAAATGCTTCGCAGACTGCACATAGATAAACCAATTACGGTTGGTCCAAAATATGTCGGTCCACCGCCAAAAGAAGGCGAGGACATTTGGGGCCTAAAAACACGCGCGGTGGATTATGGCACAGGAGTATACCATGAGACCATAAACTCTCCACTTTCCAGATTCACGTCAGTCGAGGAAATAGAGGCTAATTATCGCTGGCCGAGTGCAGACGATTACGACTTTTCTGAAATCCCGCAGCAAATTAAAGGCAAAGAGCATCTACCAATCCAAGGTGGTGGCTCGGAACCGTTCCTTCTGTACAAGAAACTCCGCGGAGAAGAACAGGCATTCATTGACTTGGTCGAGAATCCGGAAATTGTTCATTATTGCCTGGACAAACTTTTCGATCTTGCATATGAAACTACGCTTCGGATATTTGAGACTATCCCAGGCAAGGTTGTCATAACCTACGTTGCCGAAGACCTCGGCAGTCAGACGGGGTTGCTCTATTCGCCGGCGCACATACGCGAATACCTACTGCCACGTATGAAGCGCATGATGGACCTAACACGTCAGAACGGCTCGTTTGTCTTTCACCACAGCGACGGGGCAATCAGAGATATACTTCCCGATCTGGTAGAAGCAGGCATTCAGGTCCTAAATCCAATCCAGTGGCGCTGTCCGGGAATGGACCGCGAGGGGTTGAAACGTGACTTTGGCGACAAACTCATCTTCCATGGCGCAATGGATAACCAGTACACCGTGCCATTTGGTACGGTTGATGAGGTCAGGCAAGAAGTGCTCGATAACTATCGAATTCTTGGCAAAGACGGAGGATATATCCTCGCCCCTTGCCACAATATCCAATCAGTGGGACCGGCAGAAAATGTCGTCGCAATGTACGAAACAGGCTATGAGTATGGTTGGCGCTAGGTCCTACTGACCTAAATCCACGCTTGTGCGCGTGCTTTGCCGTTCTCTCTATGGCAGACCCGTAACTGCCGACGAGGCATGCCCATCACGGAATCCTCATTTTCAAATCCCTTTTGCCCGGACCAGATTCCACGCTGCCACCCAGCAGTTCCACAACCGCAGCGATAGGAATGATCAACTGACCTGAACGATCAACAAATGGCGCCCGTGGCAGTTCTAGTTCCCGCGCGCCGTCAAGAGTCGCCTTCGTGGCGCCTGCCCTGACCCGCAAGGTATGATCATCTATGGCAAATACACAGTCCTTGGTTTTGGGATCCCACGAAATCTTTACAGCCTGTTCGAGGTATCGTGCCGACGCCATATGGATGCCGCCCCTCGCGAAGCCCTCAGGATCTGCAAGTACTACTGCGCGATCATTTAAGAGCACTTTAGGTGGCTCGAGACGCACAAGTATGTTCTGGTCAGGCTCGAAATCATGAAACTTCCATTCGAGTTTCCCACCCTTTAGTCTGTATCCCTTCGGGGATGGCTGTACGTCATAGAACTTCGAAGGAGTCGAGACATCCACGATTATTAGGGCGTCACCAATCGTTCCCTTCCAACTCTTCCCGGTTCGCAATACGTAATCGAAAAAAACTCCTCCCATTGAGTCCACGCCTAAAGTAGCCGTGTACTCATTCGTGACTTTCCGCGTCTGACCAGCGGCGAAAGGTACCTCTTTAATATGCCAGGCATTGTAGGTTACACCAGCATCTTCTTCCTCTTTGGATGGCATAAACTTAGTCTTGGCCGGCTTCCCATCCACCCAAGACTTGAAACTAACAAACGACGACTGTTTGATCGGAGAAACATCGCCATACGCCTGTTCCGGAAAGCCAATTTTAACAGTCGTCGCTTTGCCCTCATTCTTAAAAATGAATTCGCAGCGGACCGCAGCAGTGTCCCAGCCTAACTTTGCCTCCACTCGCTCGGATATCATGCGGATGGATGGGTGGCTTCCCATCGGCGCTATATTTCCACTGACCGCTACCACTGCGGTATCATTCGCCCAAGCAATCAGACTTGCAATTGCCACTAGACCACTAATGAACGCTAATCTCATAGCATACCTCCTGAACCAGTTCGTAGACACTGGTTGCATCAAAGAGATCTTCATCGCTCACTTCGACACACCATTCCCAATTCCTCCTGTTGACGTTGACTGCTTCCCCCAAAGCCATTAGCCAACACAAAACGCTCGAGGAAAGATAATGGGAATGACTCCTCAAGAGCGGTTCAAGCGCATGTTCCAGTACCGCGAGGCTGACCAGGTGCCCATTACTGAGAGTCCCCGGGATGCCACGACTGAACGGTGACATCATGCATCTTATCTCGAAATCATAATCGTGCGGCTGCCGCACTCAGTCACTTTGCCGGCGGATATTCGTGGCAGAGTAAGAATATGGGGGCTTCATCCTCCTCGATCGGTGGAAAACGTTCGAAGTTGTCAATAAAGTAGTTGTCCGTCCTGTCGTCGCAAACACTCGAGACTTCGCCGCTGATGGATGGACCAGTGTTTTCCTCGCCCCAGAATTGGTGGAAGGTACCCGGCGGCAAACATATGCTGTCTCCCGGTCGCAGGCGCACAATCTGACCAGGCTCTATTTCACGAAGTATACCATTGATTGAGAGATTGAACTTTTCATCCGATGGGCGATCGCCGATCGCCTTCCAAAGTGCGATTACAATGTTTCCTCCACCGCGGTTAATGATGTCCTCCATTTTCGAACGGTGGAAATGAAGCGGAGCACGCTGTCCTTCTGGATTAAAAATCACCTTTTCGCTGTAGACCTTCGGATACCGCGGGTCGCCAGCCTTGCCGTTCCGCAGTGTAAATAGCGTTCGCCCAATATGCGCAAAATCGCCACTGCCGAAATCCGTCACATCCCAGCCAAGCATGCAGTCGCGTATCTCATCGGCTTCATGACCGGCATTTTTCCATCTTGCCGGAGTCCAAAATGCAAAAGGCGGGAGTCGAAAATGCATCTTGTCGAAAAACTCCGCCGCTCTCCGTATCGCCAGGTTGATTTCAGACCGCTTCACTTCAGTACCCTCCATACTTTTGTCCCGCTTGGATCATTGCCACCAGGTTCTCTGGCTTGACCGAACTATGTATGCTATTCGAACTCGAGAGAATGAACCCTCCTCCTGGAGCCGCATCCTGAATCGCTTTGATTACTGCTTCCTCAACTTGCTCCTCCGTTCCACGAGACAACAGCCAGCCGCAATCAATATTGCCCACGAGGCAAACCCGGTCGCCGACCAGTTCCTTCACAGCCTTTAGGTTCATACCGGCGGCAGGTTCGATTGGATTAATACCATCGCACCCCGTTGAAACAATGTCCTCCAGGATGGGATATATGTTGCCATCCGAATGCTTGATGCAAAATGCACCCTCTTCTTTTATCATAGCAACCATCCTGGCAAGCCGCGGCAATATGAACTTGCGGAACAAATCAGGACTCATCAACAAACCCTGATTGTACGCATAGTCGTCCCCGAGCACGATTATCTCAGCACCTGCACGAATCGCGTTGCGCACCACCTCCATGTTTGCCTCGAGAACCTTGTCCATCACCAACTCCGCCAATTCAGGCTCACAGACGAGTGATGCAAGAAGATTATCCATACCCATCAGATATGCGGACCACATAAACGCAGCACGGTGGTGGAAACAGATTGCCCGCTTGCCTTTGTACCTTGCCACAAGGTCAGGAAGTTTACCCAGACGGTGGGGCGCATTTGGGTCAGGGGGTTTATACCGGATGGCGTCTTCCATAGTCAGGACGGGACCGCGCAATGGATGAGCCACTGCTTCATTCGGACCCGACGCGAACTTCACGTACGCCACTCCCCACTCGTCAAAGTAAGTGCCATCCGGCTCCTCACGGACAGTCTGGAAGAAAGCGCCACACCCAACCGCATCCATGCCCATCCGGTCCATGAAATCCTGCGAGTCCAGAATGTCGGGGATTATTGCCCGCGCCACCCCTTCATCAATGATGAACTCGACAATCGGCACACGATCAGGCTGCTCGAGTCTCAACGCGGCATGTACTCGCTCGACTGAATTCATGAATTTCTCTCCACCTGCCACGCACTAACCAGACGACCCCCGCTTCGTCAACAAGGGAAGCACCGATACATAGTAATGCCCAATACCGATCCGGCAAGCGCCCACAGACTTGAGGCGATATAGTCACCCAATACCAATCCTAAGAAAAAAGGCAGTGCGGTACGATAGCCTTTTATCCCACCATAGCGAATGATTAGTACCTTGAAAAGCCAAGCAATAAGGAATGGGCACCACAGCCAGTACATGGTTCCCGTATTTGCCAGCACATAACCAACCGGGTGAAATGGCCACCAGAAAAACTTTGTCCGCATGTAACTAAGGAAGAAAGTGAAAGCGAATCCAAAGGCAATTGCCATGATGCCCGCCACATCTGCCTGAGTCGGGTTGTTCATATAGGCGGTCACCCTTTCAAATGGTAGCCTACCCATCCAGGTACGCCAGGGTTCCACCTTTGCTGTGCCTGCGCCAAACTTATACCACACGGCCAAGCACGCCCAAAACCCAACCGCAACCCCAGCGACCATCGCAATAAGCATGACTATTGTCATCACCCGCTGACGTTGGCGCACCACCTGAGCCATTTTCATCGCTTCCAACTGTACAGGCATCGGACAGCACCGCATTTCCAGGCTGAACCAGTGAAAGTAAGCAAGCGAAACAAGGTTCCTTTGGCTAAAAGCCCCACTCCCGATCGGCTGGATGATTGTGTCCATCGAGTCGAGCCCTGGACCCATGGTCCACGCCGGACCTGCTTCGGCACGTATTCGCGTAATCGTGGTCGCAAAAGCCAGGTAAATACCAAGGTAAGCAACCGCCAAAAGGGGAGACATTCCCACCCAGGTTGTAAACACAACCATTGCCACAAATCCAGCAATCAGACCCCAGAATGCAGTCTTGTATTGCATCGGCTCGTCTGCGTCCACCGCTTCAGATTCGTGCCTGAATACTGCCTCAAACACTTCTTTGAGATGCTTTCTAGCCAGCCAGATAACAATGAACACAACCCCAAAGAATGCACCGGTGGACTGCTGCGCCAGATAGGGAGGAGCGCTCATCACTGCTCCTGGGCCAGGCTTCCACCCAATCGCCGCCGCAAACACGAACTCAAGTTTGGTCAGGATATAGAAAAACCAACAGGCAAAACTAACGTCGGTGGAAAGCACAAACCCCAGCCCAATCGCTAGCGGATAAAAAGTTGTCGGGAAATAGCCAATCGCATTCCAGGGATGCGTTGTAAAGAACGGCTGTAGGTCACGCGCGCGCAGTTGAACATATGGTACGGTAGGGTAAAGGAAGTGCAGACTGTTCATACTTTCAAGACCTGCTGCGATCAAAAACCCACCCCACATGTACTTGTTCCGGAAGAAACTTGTCTTAGGGTCTGTCATCTCAAGGGGCAATTGAGCAATCGGGAAAGTGAGCCTTTCCCGCTCCACCCACTGTTTTCGCAGGATTGTGTTGATGCAAAGCATGCAGAAAAGCAACGAGAAAAAGAAACCACTCCATAGAATAATAGGCCATGTCCACGCCGACCAAGGAATTGGCGAGTTCCCCTTGTAAAAGCCCTCAATCGCCCAGAGTTTTGGCATAATCTGGGGTGGCACCATATCCAAGTATCGATCCCAGCCGTTTGCAGGACTCTTATAATGCGGAACAGCACCAAGCGTGGTACAAAGAAACTGAAGCATCCCCATGCCGGAAAGTATGACTGAAACCGTGAGCATGGCATATATCGTGATCAACTCGGTGCGGCTGAGCGCCCAAAGCGGTTTAAACCTTGCGAGTACGCCGTTTGCCAACATCAGCGTCACAAGAATCAACACAGGCGGCATCATGAGGGAAGTTGATGTGAGATCTGTCTGCGAAACAACGTCTCCATATACGCCCCAAAAAACTCCAGGGATAATCGCCAGAAAGCCAATGATTATTGCGCGCACGGTGATGCCACGCTCAGTGGAGACCTTCTGTGCCTGACTAATTTGTGCAGCCCTGACGTGTTCGATCTCTCGGACAGACATTCTCGTGGTACCAGGTTCTGACTCGATATATCCTACCATAAGTATACTTCGCCCTCTGCCCACGTGTACCCTTTGCTCGCTGGAAATCCAATGGTAGCCAAGAAAACCGATTATGTGGTAGCATATTCACAAATTAAAGCAAAAGAGGCTGACGAATGCAGACGATTGGTGTTTTGACCAGTGGAGGAGATGCGCCCGGAATGAATGCATGCATCCGGGCGGTTGTGCGTGCTGCCCTAGCCCATAACCTCAGAACAATCGGCATCCGCCGCGGGTACCAGGGTTTGGTTGATTGCGACGCGGAGTACATGACCAGTCGCTCGGTAGGTGGCGTTGCGCGCTGGGGTGGCACCATCCTCCAAACAGCTCGATCTAGCGAGTTCATGACCCCGGAAGGCTTCTCGAAAGCGCTCCAAACCATAAAGCAATTTGAAATAGACGGTCTTGTCATTATAGGCGGAGATGGTTCGCTCAGGGGTGCGAAGGAACTCCATGATGCGGGTGTCAAGTGTGTGGGCATCCCGGCGTCGATTGACAACGACATCGCTTATACTGAAATGGCAATAGGTGTGGACACAGCGCTGAATACGATCCTTGAATCAATTGACAGGATCAAAGATACCGCCAGTTCACACGAGCGTGCTTTCATAATTGAGGTAATGGGGAGGCACTCGGGCTACCTTGCATATGCCGCAGGCGTGGCTGGAGGCGCCGAGATGGTCATTGGACCTGAGAAGCCTACGTCAATAAGGGAGATATTGGACGAGATTGACCAGGCGCATAAGCGAGGTAAACCCCACTTCATCGCCGTGGTTGCGGAAGGCGCTACGCCAAAAGCAAGGGAAATCTGTGATGCTCTCAACTCAGAAGAAAATCCAGGTTACGAAGGTCGGCTCACAGTGCTTGGACATGTGCAACGCGGTGGCTCACCTACCGTGTATGACAGGCTCCTTGCCACCAAACTCGGCGCTTACGCGGTTCAAGCGCTGGTGGAGGGGGAAAGCGGCGTCATGGTTGGCGTAAACGCGGGGGCATGCACTCTTACACCGCTGGAGAAAGTCACCAGCACAACCCGACGTGTTGAACAAGAATTGATCCGCCTTCAGGACACAATTGCATTGTGACGCGTCTCTGTGCTACCCAAGGTATTTTGCTCAGAACATGAGCGTTAGAACTGGTAATATTACCAGTTTTTCAGAAATTTTCCCAAATACTGTTGACTCATGCACGATATGGGGTTATAATCCTACTGGCTGGTGGTGTAGCATAGAACTACCTGCATGTAATCCCGGATAGCAACGATCCGCAAGTGAGTGTGGGCACTAAGCGGCAAAGAATACGGGACAAAAATACCCATACAATTAAGGAAGGGAGAAGGAGTTGCGAGACTAGACGTCCCCTCGCACACTCACCGACCCCACAAGAGTTTTCATTATCGCGGGACAATGGGGATTTCGTGCAAGCCAGTCAGATGACGTATGACAGTGTCCCCATTACCCTACAAGGAGGCGGGCTGGCTATGTCTAAGGGAATCCGTCTGGTCACAATCGTTGTCTTGCTGCTTCTTGGGATAGGGTCTGCATCTCTGGCTGTAACCTTCCCCACAGTACAGTATATTGGGTTCGATCCGCTCACCTACACCTATACGTACAAAGTCATCCAACCAGCGGTAGAAGATTGTATTTACGCATTTGACAGTTTCGAGATAGATGGCATGATGCCGCTGCGCAGTGCGTACGATATGGAAGGACCTTTCGTAGGCAGCCCCAAAGGAGAAAACCTGAACTGGGCAACAAGGGTCTCAACGTACCCACCAAATTTCAACAAAATGGGCTACGAATGGTACGCAGATGACAGTGAAAAGCAGATCCCGCCAGGCTTTTGCCTAGAAGATGACTGGGTCGGTTACTTCAAGTTGATTGTTCCAGATTCGATGCCAATGGCGAATGGAGATGCAGTGACAAGAGAACTAGGTACTCCTGAGGCAGAGCACTCGAACTTGGGGATCATGGCACCGAATCCTGTACCCGAACCTGCAGGTCTCGCAGTACTTACCACAATGAGCATTTTCGCCGTGCCTGCCCTGCTACGACGGCGAAGGTCATAGGCATAAGGAATTTTGACAAAGACTTTGCATACTGTTTCCCGGAAGGGTGAAGGAGGTGATCAAACATGAGAAGGTTTGTCTTGCTGGTCGCCGCTCTTGGGGTCTTATTCCTGATTGTCGGACCAGTGCTCGCGGAGGAGATCGTCTACCCCAGCTGTGAGTTCGTTTCATTTGATCAAAACACTTACACCTATGTGTACAAGGTGACGTGTTACGACAATCAGACTTACCCATTTGGCAGGTTGATTGTTAAGGCGAATGTCGCGAACATTACTCCTTACAAGCCGTGGAGCGCACCATCCGCACCATATAATTGCAGCCCGGGGCCAGAAGTGCGGAACTGGTCGTTCTCAGTATCAACGTGGCAGTGGATGCCTGTGCGAAAGGATAAGGCAATCTGGACCGGCTCAGGCGAGCAGGTAGTACCGGATCACTATGCATGGGTCGGGTATTTTGCCCTAATCGTACCGAACAGCTATCCTAGTGGCGGCATAGCGGTTACGATGGACGGAGGCGAAGGCACCCAGTATCAGCACACGGTGGAGGTCCCAGGCCCGGCGCCAATTCCAGAGCCAACTTCATTAGTAGCGTTGGGTGGAGGGCTGATTGGGCTACTACCCATGGTGAGACGGAGGAGATAACGAAGAGATAGATACCGACAGAAGCCGGCTGTTGCTTCTTGCAACTATGGGACAAAAGAAGCAAACGATTGACAGGCGCCTGTTCCATGGGTGACGAGTCTTTCTCGGTAGCCACAAGGGACCGGCGCTTCGTCGTACAGGGTCTCTCGGCAAGGTAATTTTCGTGAATAACCCCGAAATGCTCAATCGTCACATGCCCTCTGGGGCTCTCAATACCTTCGCAGAACTACGACGAAGGAAACTGAAGTAATGCTTTTGGCACTGAGGAAGGCACTAACAACTGGTATGTTCGTGGCCGCTGTCGCTTGGCCTACAGCAGTTTGTAACGCTGGCGGCGGACCGAAGAATGTCCTACTTGTCATAAACGACAACAGCACGATATCTCAGTCAATCGGAACCTACTACCAACAAAAGCGGGGCATACCGGTTCGAAACCTCTGCCATATCAGATGTAATACCTCGGAAATTACTAGCAAGGACGATTACTTCAACAACATCGCTGCTCCGATACGAAACTTCATAGAATCGTCTGGTATTCACGATAGGATTGACTACATCGTCCTGACCAAGGGAATACCGCTCACAGCCAGATGGACAAAGTTTCCTGATACCTATACTTTTTCGGTAACAAGCATGCTCACCTGCGTTGGCGAGCCCTCAATAACCGATGCCATAATAAACCCATACGGACCAACCTCAAACCCCCCTGCATCCAAGCAATCGTTTTCGCACAGTCTTGATTTCGGGGGCAAACACTTTTACGCTGTGACCAGACTCGATGCGCGTACCGAGGCAGATATCTACCGAATGATTGACGATTCGATCAACGCAGTGCCGTCATCCGGCCTTTTCCTTCTAGACGGCGCGAGTGTCCCACCATATGACTATACTGCGGCCAACAACAGACTGCGTACAGCGAACACCATGTTGGCAGAAAGGGGATACATAACTTACTACGACAGTGTCACTTTCGACTCAAGATTAAACGAATTTGCGGGTAACCAGCAGGGCGTCATGGGTTACTTCAGTTGGGGTAGCAACGAGAGTTCATTCACGCACGATCTCTACGTCTCAAATAAGTTTAGACCTGGTTCCATAGCAGATACATTTGTCTCCACCAGTGGACGAACTTTCACCTCCCCTTGGACCGCAGGAACCCAGTCACTCATCGTTGACCTTGTCGAACAAGGAGCGTCAGCCGTCAACGGATACGTAGACGAGCCGGCCATTGGTTGCGCAACTTACCCAAACGTGCTATTCGACAGGTATGTGAGCGGATACAACATTGCAGAGAGTTTCCTTGCAGCCACGCCATACCTTTATTGGAGGTCTGTTGTCTCGGGAGATCCCCTTATGGCGCCGTTCGCGACACCTCCCTCGGTGACAATGACAGCACCCGACCCGTCAAAAATCGCGCACGGAATTGTCCCGATCAGGGTCAGCGCCAGTGATGCATCAGGCATTAAGAAGGTTGAGATCTACGTAGACGACTCCCTGGTAGCAACACTCCAGACCGCACCATACGAATACGCTTGGGATACAAGAGCATATGCCGACGGCGAACACGTGGTCGAGGCTATCGCTTACGAGGATTCAGATGTATATACCCAGGGGATGGCGAAAATAACAGTCCATGTGATCAACACGACTCTGGACATTGCAAAACTCAGCGACCTTTCCGGGCTACAAGATGGCAGACTTGTGCGTGTCACGGCAAAACCAATAATCGCTGGAACCGACGCTTTCACCGATTGCATCTATATATGCGAAACAGATCGCTCTTGCGGAATCAAAGTCATTGGAGTAGAAAATGCACCCACTGGAGCATCCATAACTCTGACAGGAGAGGTGGCTAGAACCGACGGCGAAACAGCGATAATAGCAGAATCAAGCACTTTGGGACCACCGTCCTCGGTACCCGAACCATTTGCTGTAGTTAATCTCAACATTGGCAATCGAGGGGCTCGGAAAGACGCAATATCCGCAGATTTATATCCCGGGCTGTGCAACTCAGGACTTCTTGTCAGGACCTGGGGATTCGTAACAAAGGTGACCGGCGACGGCTTTTACATCTCAGACAGGAGTTTGCCTGGTGCCTCGGACGGCATTAGAATTTCCCTGGGCAACCTGAGGAGAGAAATCCAGCCACCATTGCTGGGAAGTTACGTCGTCATAACCGGAGTGAGTGCTTTTTACAACTGCGATGGGAGGGTAGCGCCCACTATCAGACCACGCCAGCAATCAGACATCCTTTCTGACATTCCAATAGATGTCTTCATGCCTCCGCCAGGCACAGTCAGGCAGGGTTGGAACCTCGCCTCCTTGCCATCTATTGCAATTGCGCCTATGCCAGAGCAGGTGCTGGGCGGTATTCCGATTTCTAATAATCTTTTCGTCTGGGACGTGTTTCGCAATTCGTTCCTGGGCTACGACGACTACAGTCAAGGCAGCTTCCCATCGCTTGTACCTGGGCTTGCGTTCTGGCTCCTAGCGGAGAAAGACTATACCATCATGTTCGAAGGCTTAGTCCAAATGCTTGACACTGACTTTTGGGTCAGTTTGCCCCAACCAACGTTTACACTCATTGGGCACCCGTTCAGCCATGCTACGAACATTAATAACTGTCTTGTCTCAGACGGACGACAGGTGATACCAATCGAGACAGCGGCAGACTACGGATGGATAGGTCCTAGTTTATACTTCTGGGATAATCTCCACAATTGCGTAGGGGCCGTAGATATTGGATTCGGAAACATTTCTAAATTGGAGCCATGGCGGGGATACTGGATCAGAAGTTATTTGCCGAACCTTGCCCTCATTGTACCCGACGAGCCCAACTAAGTCATAGGCTTCTCAATTCCTCCCCAGCCAGTTTCTCTAAAGATACAATCAGTGCCTGCGTGCCTTTATCCTGCATCCCTGCAGCCTCTACTGCTCGGAACATTTGCTGGACGAGACTAGTTCCGGGGAGAGGCACTTTCAATTCTTCAGCCGCAGCCAGTGCAAGCCGAAGGTCCTTTTGCTGGAGCCGAACCATGAACCCGGGCTCAAAATCACGAGCAAGCATCTTCGGGGCAAGGTTTGACAACATCCAAGAACCCGCAGCGCCCGAAGAAACAACCGAAAGCAGTTTCTTCATGTCCAATCCAGCCTTCGACCCAAGCATAAGTCCTTCACAGACTGCCTGAATATTCAATACGCAAATCACTTGATTGCACAACTTAGTCATTTGCCCACTGCCGCTCTCGCCCATGTATGTGATGTTCTTGCCCATAGCCTCAAACACAGGAAGACATTTCTCAAACGCATGGTAGTCTCCCCCAACCATGATGGAGAGTGTGCCGGCAATTGCTCCAGGCTCTCCGCCGCTCACAGGTGCATCCAAAAAAGCAACACCTTTTTCTGCCGCCTGCTGAGCAATCCGCCGCGCAACTGAAGGTGAAATGGTGCTCATATCGGCTACAATCATACCAGGCTCTGCACCTTCGAGAACCCCCGCTGGACCAGTCACAACTTGCTCAACATCTGGAGAATCAGGAAGCATAGTGATCACCATGTCCGAGGCCGAGGCTACCTCAGAAGCCGACTTAGCAGGCACTGCACCCAGGGACGCCAGTTCGTCCACCACAGATTTCCTGCGACCGTAGATGGTCACCTGATATCCCACCTTAATCAAATTCCTGACCATGGGACGCCCCATTGTACCCAAACCAATAAAACCTATTTTCATAGCCCACCTACTTGATCTTTGCGGCACACGATTTGCAATAAACGCGACCGCCAACTACTGTCCGGCATTCACTGCACACCGGCAAATGACAGAATGAGCAATGCCCAACTGCTGGCTCATCCGTGTGGCGAGCGCACGACTGACCTTCATATTGTCGCCTTTCCTCTTCCTCAAGTCGCTGAAGTGCCTGTCGGGCGTTTTCATACCCTGGGTTGAGTTCGAGTGCACGCTCAAACTCCTCACGCGCTCTATCCACTAGTCCATCTGCCTCGTAGGCAAGACCAAGATTGTAACGCACTGCGGGTGCATCGGGACGAAGGCGCACGGCTGTGTTGAATGCCCCGATTGCCCGATCGTACAACTTCTTCTGTGCATACGCTACACCGAGGTAATTGAAAGCCCTGTAGTCATTTGGTGCCTGTTCGCAAGCACGCTCAAGGTGAACGATTGCCTCATCAACTTTTCCAGCCTTTAAGCAATCAAGCCCCATCTGAAGCGGAGTTTGAGACATACTAAAACCCTCCCGTGTGACTCACTCTACCCCGTTTCGTTTCGCATGTCAACACGCTCCTCATGCGAAATATGGCGCATGACGCAAGTCCAGCGAATACAAGTGCTACGACTTCGCTTTGGAGAACCCCAAAATGCTCAAATGTCAGCCCAACTATTATGTTGATACCAGAGTGAAGTACCACGGCTAAACATACCCAGGTGTAATTCCCGCTCAAAATAGATCTCATGACCACTAGTGAAAGGGCAATGTGTATCGGTAAAGCGGCCACTCGTTGTAGCACACCGGCCAATGGAAACCACCAGGTCTGCGCTTCTAGGATATCTGCAAACTCTTGCGGTCCAAACTTGACTACGGAAATGTCGAGCCTGCCGTACGCCAAGAAGGTATACATCGCCACACCCATCAGACCAGCAGTCAACATCGCTTCCAAAGCCCCATGACCCAGACCGTAGAAAAATCCGCTCTCCCAACTCCGGGCTTGAGGTACCAGATACTTATATCCTAGATAACGCCCAACTTCTTCGAAAATGCCTGCGGTTACCGCGCAAATTATTGCCCAACCGGGCACTCTCCCACCGAGGAAATTGATCAGCGTGGCAAGCACCAGAACTCTCACTAATTGGGAGAGCAAAAAGACGACCGCCCCGAATCCAAACCACCTCCAAGAAGTCTGCAGTCGCAGACGGAAGTACACGGACGCACCCACGGTAACCGCAACAATCGTGGTAAGCGAGATAATGTAACTAGTCCTGAGTGTAGGTTCCATACCACAGTTATGCAAACGATCCGACCCTATGCAAAACGTTGCTATTATAACAAATCCTCACCGCCCGACGAACTATCTCGAGCCCATACAGCAGAAAAGAACCATGGAAGGACATGAAATTACCTCACTTGGAGAAACGCAGAACCCGCATTTATTCCTGTATTGAGAATAGAAGAATATGGAATAAGAAGTGTGGAGAAACAATTCGGGCCAGGCTTACCGAAAACGCAAATCCGACCGAAAGGCGGAGGCGCAAAGCCATGGGTCTGAACCAGGCGACGGCAGCGGAAAACAGCCGGAGGACGTTTGATGAGTAGAGCCCGCAAGCCGTTCCTGGATGATCGCCAGGCTACCGAAGCAAGCCGCGCTGTAAAGCGTGATTACTACGGTAGCCTGGTTTGCTTTTATATGGATGTCCAGCAGGCGACTGGTCAGGATGACGGGGCCCCAGGGCTGCCTGAATAGCCATGAAAGCGAGGGAGAAGAAATGGCTAACGTATGCAGCGATTACAATGTGAAGGGTTGCCCGGCAAGTTACTACCTAAATTGTCCAGCCTATCTGTCCAACGTCAACTGTTGGGAAGTCTCTAAACGACCATGCTGTGACAAGCACAGCCGAAGCGCATGCATGAATTGTCCCGTCTATCACGCCGGTCTCGCAAAGTTAAAGGCTGAGACTGCTAATACTCAACCCAAATAAGGCACCTGTGTCAACCTAAAGATACATCGGTTTCTTGCCAATCTAAAAAGAGGAGGCAATTGCGCCGCCCGCGCTGAATGCTCGGGCGGTCTTATTGTATGATGCAGATGAGACGGCAGCGATTGGCAGCCACTGGCTTCACACTGCTTTGGCTATCCATATTGACCATTTTCTCATTTGGGTCTAACTTTGCAAATGCCCTGGTAATCCATTCACTTCTTGCACTGTTGGTGAGTGTAAAGGCGTGCTACCTTCTACGCAGGGACGATGGGAGATCCGCTGCCGGGGTGCTCACCTATGGCGCAGCGCTAAATTTCGGAATCACTGGAGGCACGTTGATTGGCGCCATTACCGCTGCCGGTCAAGGTGCTGAAAGTAAGACAGTCATCTCGAGGAGTAAACTCGTTTCTCGCTTTGCAGGCGGAGCAATTGCCGGTTGCCTCTCTGGTTTCCTCTACACTGCTTCTAATTCCGCCCTGCAACCATCGAATCCTGCACTTCAAGCCGCGGCCATGCTGGTGCCTGCTGTTGCATGCTTCTTGGTTCTGACCGTCACGGAAATGCTCACCACCAGACTTCTCACGAGAAACTCACTGCGTGACAGGTTCGTAGTGAGTGCGCCATCTGTGCTTGAGTTTGCGGTGGGCATAGCAATTGCTATCACTGTCAGGATACTCTACGCACTTTTCTCATGGGATGCAATGCTCCTCGTGTTGCCGATTGTATATCTAGCCAAGCAATCATACGTTGAACTGCTGTCTGATGAACGCTCGCGAGGGAAGCCAAGTTCAAGTAAACTCGCGGAAATATATTTGTCCACTCTCCAATCAATCGTCGCAGCGATAGACGCCAAAGACCGATTCGCCAAATCACATACTTCAAACGTGGAAAGAATAGCCTCCGCAATCGCTCGACAAATGGATCTGCCCCCGTTTGAAATCGAGGGCATCCGAATAGCTGCTATGCTTCACGACGTGGGCAAACTTGGCGTTCCGGAACACGTGCTTCTGAAACACGGGAAGTTTAATACCGACGAGTTTGCAACCATACAAAACCATGCGGTCATGGGTGCGAAGATACTTGAGTCAGTAAACTTCCCGTGGCCTATCTGCGACATGATCCGCAGCCATCACGAACGATGGGATGGTACGGGCTACCCAGATGGATTGAAGGAAGACTCAATTCCACTAGGTGCACGTATCCTGGCAGTTGCCGATGTATATGACGCCATGACATCAAAGCGCTCCTACAGACCAAGTTATACACCCGAGCAGGCAATTGCCCATCTCAAGAAGTACGCAGGCTCGCACTTCGACCCACAAGTTGTGCAAGTGCTCGAGCGGTGCATTCAGAGGGGTGACCTACCCGGTTTTGAACACCAGGGCGCTCTCGCCGGCAAACCCTCGCCAGGTTTACTCGCTGAAACACCACCGGAACCCGAGGAGACCCATCAGCCCAGTGTCGGCGCAGACATTTCCCTTGCAACCCATGAGTTCCTTGCGATGTTCGAGATTGCCCAAACCGCAAGCACAAGCCTGAACCTCGAGGAAGTCTTGAATCTGATCGCCAATAAGATTCGCAACATGGTTTCATGTTCTACCTGTGTGATCTTCCTGAAAGACGAAGACCGAAAGAAACTCGTGTCCCGGATTGCAGTAGGCACAAACGCCAAATATTTCGACGGCGGTCGGACTTTAGTAGGCGAAGGGCTCACCGGAATGGTGGCAGAAACTGGCGAAGGAATCGTCGCACCGTACGATAGAAACGACGTAATGCTCAAGCAACTCTTCGACCAATGGGTCGAACTTCGGACAGTAATGGTCGTTCCTATCACATACGCCACCGATATAATAGGCACGATTAACCTTTATGATACAAAGGATAACGCCTTCAGCGACGAAGATTTCAGAATATTGAGCACCGTCGCACCGCAGATTGGGAAAGCCATTCAGAATGCCCTTCTGTTCGAGCGAACCAAAGAATCTGCGTTGACCGACCCACTGACAGGTCTCCATAACGCTAGGTACTTATTCATGCATCTCGAACAAGAACTCAGCCGTGCGCGCCGTTCATTAAAAACAGTGTCCGTCCTAGGACTCGACTTGGACAATTTTAAGACCATTAACGATACATACGGTCACCAGCAAGGCGACATCGTTCTGCAGGATATCGCTCGCATATTCCTCTCCCAAGTTAGAGATTATGACCTTGTGTGCAGGTGCGCAGGTGACGAGTTCATCATCGTACTTCCCGAAACAGAGAGACATGAGGCGCTCGAGACTGCGCAGAGGATAAAAGCGGCAATTGACGAGTATGTGCCCGAACTACCGCACGACAGCCAAATCCGCATAGGGGTAAGCATCGGGGTCGCAGTGTACCCGGAGGACGGACAGGATGCACGCACGCTTATAGCCCGCGCCGACGAAGAAATGTACCTAGACAAACGGCAGAGGAAGTCCGGACGAGCGGCGTGACCATCCTTCGCCAGGGCATAAATTCTGTCACATAATTTCCCAATTTGGGTAATTAATACCATGCGGAAACTTTCCATGTCCCAGGACGCTGGTCCTAACTCACTAGAGGTAGACCAGTATATGAACACGAGCAGAAAAGTCACAAGACTGAGTCCCGGAAAGGAAAGTTATATCCTGCTAGCAATATGCCTGGTTGACCTTTTGATCACACTGTGGCTTGTCTCCACACATCGCGCCACTGAGGGCAACCCCATAATGGCATTTTACCTCAAGCAAGGCTTGGGTACGCTGATCACGGTCAAACTCATTTTTGTGTTGTTACCGCTTTTCATCGCTGAATGGGGAAGAATATACCGCCCCGAGTTTGTCCGACATATTCTCCGATTGGCGATCCTATTATACGCTGGCATCTTCGCACTTGCCTTTGTGAACACCAATATACTGGCGTCTGCCTGCTCCGTATTGCCGAGATGAAATAACATGAAGGGTTTGTAGGCTGTCTCTCAAGCCCATAGGGGCAAAATACCCAAGAGCCAAAGCATGCGGGACTTCACAACAATCACTCCGACAGCAGCCAAAGGATGCATCAACTCGCTATTTGAAATCTAGAATCTCAGCCTTGAGCGTGCCTATAGCCTTCACCAGATCGAACATTGCGTTCGCATCGCCCTCAGATAGTTTGATGTGTGTAGCATCTACAAAGTCGGAGGAAAGTGTGGGATCAATCGGAATCCACTCGCCGACATAACTTTCTGCCCAGGCGTGGTAGAAGAAACCGCCCTTCCAATAGACCAGCCCCGCCACCATCTTAGTGGGAATCCCTATGGCACGCGCCAAAGCAGCGTACAGCACTGCGTAATCACGGCATACACCCGACTTCGCCCGAAGAACGTCAACAGATGAACGCACAATCCCTATGTTGCCTTTGGATTGCATGTTGGTGTGCATCCACGACCGCAGTCGTACTGCGGCTCTATATGCATTCTTCTCAGACCCGACAATGTCTTTTGCCGCCTGTGCAATCTCAGGATCATTGGGTTGGACGTACGGCGTCTCCGCCAGATACCTCTCAAATTCCGCACCGCTCACTGGCAAGTTAACCGACTTCTCAGGGTCAAACTCGGATGCATTTATCTCAAATTCAGCCACTTTCTTTTCTGCATCAAGAGACACAGTTTGACGACGGTCGCTGATTGCAAGCGACTTGTCAGATAGCCCCAGCAGACGCACCTTCATGTAGCGCACCTGACGCGGGTTGGGCACATCCGTTGTTGTCGGAGCCGATGTCATTACCGCTAGGTCTGCCGGTGGAGTATACACCCCGCCTACCCCCAAATTCTGTGCAACATCCTGAGGCTCTCTTATCATAACCATGCCTGCCTGCGCCTGTACTTTCAGGACATCGCCATTTGCGTCTTGCCAACTGGTCATTTCACCCTGTGGCGTCAGGTTCTTTATTACGAAGGTGTCATAAACCTTACCACCGAGTTCTAACTTTTCCTGACGAAGCACCTCAATCTGCAGGTCGTCAAGGGTAATACTTATCGGGTTGAAGCATCGCACAGTAATCTTGTCTCCGACCTTCAATTTCATCGAAGCAGGAAGAAAGGTTGATTCTCCTACCAGGTGGCTTCCTTTCGGGATCGGGATCGTCTTGGTGCTCTTAGTTCCCTCTGACCTCAATTCGGCGATTATCTCAGTGTCCGTGAATTTTGCCACCGTTGTCGTCGTATGCCCGGCAGACGACATGTCGAAAAGTTGATAAATAGGACGAAACTCCTTGTTCAAGTAGATAGTTGTCTCCATACTTATCTCTACCGGCTCGCCCAATGACAGTACACGCGTGTAACTAGTACTTTCTAGTTTGTATCCGTCCTTCCCCTGAAACTTAGCATTGTCAACGGCAAAACGCGCATAACCAAGTTTTATGTCCCCCAGATAGATGCCCATCCAAGACTCACTGGGGATCTCTTGAGCAAAGACAGGTCCAGCCAAAATTGCCGCTGAAGTAATTGCTGCCGCCGTCCTACTAACTATTTTTGTCATTTGCAACCTTGAAAACACAAGTCTACACCTCGCCACGCCCACGGGCAACTTTCAGCCGAGTAAGCGCTCTTTTCAGCGCCGCCTCTGCACGCTCGCGGTCCAAACCGACTGCCTTCTCCCTAAGCCGGCTCTCAGCACGCCTGAGAGCGGCCTCTGCACGAGCGATATCAATCTCTTCTGCACGCTCAGCGGTATCTGCCAATATCCTTACCCTATTATCCTTGACTTCCATAAAGCCCCCGCCCGCAGCAAGCATGCTTATCCGCCCATCAGCATGCCTTATTTTCACTTCTCCGATAGCCAATTCTACAACCATCGGTGCGTGGTCCGCCAGTACTCCCAGTGATCCCTCAACACCCTGTACGACGACCGACACAGCCTTTTCTTTCAGTACGCTCCGCTCCGGGGTAATTATCTCGACATCGAATACTTTTTCATGCATTTGTTAGTACACGCGACGCTCCTCCTAATCCCTCAGCGAGAGGTATGCGTCAAACTCATCTCCTAGATGTCACGCCGCCGCCCTCATCTTCTTGGCTTGTTCGACGACTTCGTCAATCCCACCAACCATATAGAAAGCCTGCTCAGGCAGGTCGTCATGTTTTCCTTCGATGATTTCTTTAAACCCCCGGATTGTTTCGCTCAGCGGGACATACCGCCCCGGCTGACCGGTAAACTGTTCAGCCACAAAATTGGGCTGTGAAAGGAACAATTGTAACCTTCTCGCACGATGAACAACCAACTTATCTTCATCTGAAAGTTCTTCTATTCCCAAGATGGCTATGATGTCTTGGAGTTCGCGATACCTTTGCAGAGTTGCCTGAACTGCACGTGCAACTGTATAGTGCTCCTCACCTACGATTCGGGGATCAAGAATACGCGATGTAGAAACAAGCGGGTCCACAGCCGGATATATACCCATTTCCACAATGCGCCGCTCAAGATAAGTTGTGGCATCCAGATGCGCAAAGGTCGTCGCTGGTGCCGGGTCAGTTGGGTCGTCCGCCGGCACATAGATGGCTTGAATAGAGGTAATAGACCCTCTGACCGTAGAAGTAATCCGCTCCTCCAAGTCACCTAGTTCTGTTGCCAGTGTTGGTTGGTAGCCCACAGCCGAAGGCATGCGACCCAAGAGTGCGGATACTTCTGACCCTGCCTGGACAAAACGGAAAATATTGTCAATAAACAAAAGTACGTCTTGACCAAGTTCATCTCTGAAATATTCTGCCATGCTAAGAGCAGAAAGCCCTACCCTTAATCTTGCACCGGGAGGTTCGTTCATTTGCCCGAAAACCATCGTAGTCTTTTCAATAACGCCAGACTGCTTCATTTCGAGCCATAGATCATTGCCCTCGCGTGTCCGTTCTCCAACACCAGCAAAAACCGAAAAGCCACCATGCTCCGTGGCGATGTTTCGTATCAATTCCTGGATGAGCACAGTCTTGCCGACGCCAGCGCCGCCAAACAAGCCAACTTTCCCACCTTTGGGATACGGACACAGCAAGTCAACAACTTTCAGACCAGTTTCGAACTGCTCAATGACAGTACTTTGTTCCTCCAAAGAAGGCGCCGGGCGATGGATCGGGTAGCGCTTCTCTGTTTTTACCGGTCCCAACTTGTCTATAGGCTCGCCCAATAGATTGAATACCCTGCCCAGTGTCTCTTTGCCAACAGGAACAGTTATTGGACCACCGGTGTCCACGGCTTTCATCCCACGAACAAGCCCGTCGGTACTTGCCATTGCAATACATCGGACAACTTCATTGCCCAGCATTTGGGCAACTTCGACGGTCAGATTTATGCCCCTGCTTTCGTCTACTATCTTTACCGCATTCAGAATTTCAGGCAGTTGACCGAGTGGAAATCTAATATCGACCACAGGACCAATTACCTCGACTACCCGTCCTTCTGCCATTTGGACTCTCCTCTTATCTATTGTTGTACAACCTACTAACTTATGGCTTCTGCGCTGCTGACAATTTCTGTCAGTTCTTTCGTGATGGCTGCTTGGCGCGCACGGTTGTATTCTAATGTCAGATTCTCAATCATTTCCTGCGCATTGTCTGTCGCCGATGTCATCGCCGCCATCCGTGCCGCGTGCTCGCTTGCCAAGGACTCTAGCAGCGCCTGGTAAATCTGGTTGGTCACGTACCGCGGAAGGAGGCTTCCAAGAAGTATCCCAGGCTCAGGCTCAAATATGTACTGAGTTATGTCACGGACATCACTAACCGGAAACTCAATCGGTAGAATCTGTGTGTCACTGACTACTTGCCTCATCGCACTGTAAAACCTTGTGTAGACGAGTTTCACAGCATCTAGTTCCCGCGATTCAAACCGGGTAATTACCTCCCTGCTGATTTCCCTTGCAAGACTCGAGTCAATCTCCGACGAAGGCATGGAAAAAGACAATGCCATCTCATGTCCTTTCTTTCGGAAGAACACCTGTCCGCGCTTGCCAACAGCGAATATCTTCACGCTTCCACCACCGTGCCGTTCGATGAGCATCTCGGCTCTACGAACTATGTTCACGTTGTACCCACCGGCCATCCCCCGGTCTGACGTAATCACGATTAGTCCAACGTTTGCAGGCTCACGAACCTCCAGCAGTGGATGGCTGATATGTTCGCTCGCTGACAAACTAGCCACGAGTGTCCGCATCTCGTCAGCGTATAATCTGGCTTCCGCTGCCCTTGTCTGCGCACGCTGTAATCTTGCCGCCGCGACTAGTTTTAGCGCCTTGGTTATCTGCTGTACATTCCGGACGGTCCTTATCCTCCGCCGGATCTCTCTCATCCCAGCCACGTCTAGGACTCCATCTCAGCCTTGAAAATGCCTCTGAATTCCTCGATCGCTTTCTTCAGAACCACTTCGTTATTCTGTGTGATCTCCCGAGTCTTGGCAATCTGCCTGCCGACGTCCGGATACTTCTCATCCATGAATTGATGGAAACCCGTCTCGAATTTCTTCACCGCTTCGATAGGGATGTCATCTAGGTACCCGTTATTCGCGGCATATATAATCATGACCTGGTGCTCCACAGGCATCGGCTGGTACTGCGGCTGTTTCAGGATTTCTGTGAGCCGCGCACCACGGGCAAGTTGGTCTTGCGTTGCCTTGTCAAGGTCGGTGGCAAACTGCGCAAATGCCTGGACCTCCCGGTAGCGAGCCAAATCAATCCGAAGTCGCCCTGCAACTTGCTTCATCGCTTTGATCTGCGCATTGCCGCCAACCCGTGACACTGAAATACCCACATTAATAGCAGGACGCACACCAGCGTAGAATAGATCGGCTTCCAAGAATATTTGACCATCTGTGATGGATATTACGTTCGTTGGGATGTACGCGGATATATCGCCAGCCTGAGTCTCGATGACAGGGATGGCAGTAAGCGAGCCACCACCGAGGTCATCGCTCAACTTCGCCGCCCGTTCGAGAAGCCGTGCATGCAGGTAGAAGATATCGCCCGGGTATGCCTCGCGTCCAGGTGGTCTCCTCAGAAGGAGAGAAACCTGCCTATAAGCCTGCGCATGTTTCGACAGGTCGTCGTAAAACACAACCGCATGCCGTCCAGAATCACGAAATTCTTCCCCCATCGCGCAACCAGCGTAAGGCGCAATATATTGCAGAGGAGCAGGGTCGCTGGCCGTTGCACTCACAACGGTCGTGTAAGCCATAGCGCCAAAATCTTCCAGCGTCTTCACCACTTGCGCGACCGTCGAAAGTTTCTGTCCGATGGCTACATATATGCAATAGACATCCTGATCCTTTTGGTTAATAATGGTGTCAACGATTATTGCGGTTTTACCAGTCTGCCGGTCGCCTATGATTAGTTCTCTCTGCCCACGCCCTATCGGAATCATACTGTCAATGGCCTTCAAACCCGTTTGAAGCGGCTCTTTGACAGGTTGGCGATCAACAACCCCGGGTGCTGGCATTTCAACACGCCGATATTTGTCTGTCACTATGGCTCCCTTATCGTCAATGGGATGCCCAAGCGCGTTCACCACTCGCCCTTTCAACGCATCCCCCACTGGAACCTCTACAATGCGACCCGTTCTTCTTGCCGTGTCCCCTTCTTTTATCTGTGTGTCCGAACCGAGGATGATGCAACCTACATTGTCTTCTTCAAGGTTGAAAATCATGCCATAGACATCATTGCCGAAGTCTATCAATTCACCAGCCATCGCGTCGCTGAGCCCGTACAACCGCGCAATCCCGTCACCCACCTGAAGCACGGTGCCCACACCCACTTCTTGGAGTTCTTTCTCATAGCCGGCAATTTCTCTCTCGATGATGGACGTTACTTCTTCTGGTCTGATCCTGGTATCCATGTTTCACTCCAATTTCCAGAAAGCCCCCGTGATGGTCAGAAGAAATCCCTTCCCAGGCTACCAATGCAACTCCCTTCCACCAAGGAGGCGCTCACGCAAAGACGTTAGGTACCCCCTTACGCTGCCATCAATTACGGTGTCACCAATCCTCACAGTCAGACCGCCGATCAGTTCGGCGTCTTGTTCAAAACGGATTTCAACCTTCCTCTGGGTCATAGACTCTAATTTCTCCTGCAATGCCCTCTTTTCGTCCTCTGTGATTGGCACAGCACTAGTCACAGTTGCACCTATGATCCCCCGGTACTCATTAGCAAGTCTGATATACTCCTGCTCAAGTCCTGGCAGAATAGACTCCCGGCGTTTTTTGAGAATCAGTTCGAGGAAACGTAGTGTGAGGTCCTGCACTCGCCCGCCGAACACCTTACGGATAATCTCTTGCTTGTGCTCAATCGGTATCAGAGGCTGTGTCAAAACACGTGTGAGTTCAGGAACGCTTTCCAAAGAGTATGAGACAAGCCCAAGGTCACTCTCCACCATGTCCACTACTGAGCCTGTCCTAGGGTCGGCTTCAAAAGCGGCACGAAAGAGCGCATCAGCGTATCTCTTGGTCAGTACAGCGAGTCTCATTTCGACGCCCCAAGTTTCTCAATAAACTCTGCAATGAGTTTGCGATGACGGTTTTCGTCTAACGCCTCACCAATGACTCTGGCAGCCGCAGTGAGGGATATATCAACAGCCTGCTGGCGAATCTCCATCAGAACCTTCTCACGCTCCCGTGCTAGGTCCTGCTGGGCCTGACGAAGTATGGCTTCTGCGCGTGCCCTAGCCTCGCCGATGATCTCATCCTTCGCAATTTGACCCTCTCGGATTGCACTTTGGATCTTCGCCCGCGCTTCTGCCTCAATGTCGGCTATGCGAGACTCGTAGTCGGCGCGAAGTTTCTCCGCTTCTGACCGCTCCTTCTCTGCTGTCTCGAAAATTTGCCGAACCTCTTGCTCTCGGGCATCCAATAGGGAAAGAACAGGGCGGAAGAGATACTTTGCAAGCACAATCCACAAAAGGACGAAAGCCGTGAACTGCGCGGCCATCACCCTTGGATCAATGCCCAGGGTATGCATTATTTCTGACATCCCTCAGTCCCCCAAAGATGCGACGCTTGCGACATAAAGGCACAAGCAAAATCGCTACAGCCCACTAGCCTTTGCTGAGCAATTTCAACAGTGCATCAGTCTTCGGCAGGTGGTTTAACAGAAGGATTACTACGAGTAAAGCAAAGAGCACAAGCGACTCAATAAAAGCCAAGGCAAGAATCATGGATGTCCGAATCCATCCCGACGCTTCTGGCTGACGAGCCATTCCCTCCAGAGCAGCCTGTGCCGCTTTCCCCTGACCCTGCGCCGCTGACAGAATTGCCACAGGTAGCGCAAAACCGATTGCCAATACTAGGGCTGAAAAGTAAGCCAACTTTCTACCTCCTTTTTATGCTTTAATTGCTGGCGGAGAGCCTAGTGCCCTTCACTCTCTTCAATCGCCAGCGAAATGTATATCGCAGTCAGAATCGTAAATACAAGCGCCTGCACAAACCCAGTAATCAACGCTAAGAAGATTATGGGAAACTGAAATGGCACGGCAATTAAGTAATTAAGAATCACAACCGACATACCAGCCAGGACACTAAGTATGGTCTCCTCTACAAAGATATTTCCAAAAAGACGAATTGAAAGCGACATCGGGCGAGCAAGTTCACTTATAAGATGCACGGGAAGCATTAGCGGCGCTAGCCATATCGGATCCCCCGCGAGATGCTTCATATAATTCAGCACGCCCTGCTTACGAATGCCATAAAAGTTGTACATGACGAAAACCAGCAGAGCTATCGGAATTATTATACTCAGGTTGCTCGTCGGCGACTTCAGTCCGGGAACTAGTCCGAGGAAGTTCGACACAAGGATGTAAACAAAGATTGTCCCTAGGAAAGGAGTGTACTTTTTGCCCTCCTTACCTATGACTTCCACCGCAAGGTTGTTTATTGCAGCAACTGACATTTCAACACATGCCTGGAGACGAGTACGTGGGATCATCTCGAGGTGCCGCGTGACAACAATCGAGAAGACACAAAGCACCACTGCTACAAGCGATGACATACCGAATAGCAACCAGGGACTAACTTCCTCCATGGCTAATTCCTACCCTGGAAAGAACGGACCGTCTTCCCCTCTGCAACCACCGCACCCACCGCCTGAATGGTGATAGCAATGTATATGAGTAACACTCCGGCTACAAACCAAGCGATGTTAAATTTGTCCCACCGAACCAGAAGATAGAGTATACCGAAAAGCATCGGAAACTTCAAAGCCCATAGTCTAAACAATATCCTATGAGGCTTTTTTACTCCTGGGATGAAGTAAATATTCACCATTCTCTGTAGGCTATACAAGAGCACAATGCAGACGGCTGTCCCAAGTGTAACGTTGGCAAATACCCAAAGTCTGTGCAAAATTAAGCACAAAACGCACACCACGCACCATATAGCCCCTACTATCGTGTACGTTCTACGCAGGAAATCGTCATTCATTTCCGATCATTGCTCCCGGGATATCCGATCTACAATTCGGAAAACCTCTGCGAATCCGGCTGCCATGCCAAGTATGGCAAGGACAACTGTAAGCCAGGGGTATGTGCCAAACTTGTCGTCGAGCCAGGAGCCAAGAAAGAAACCAATAGCCGTCGAAACGGCTAACACAACTCCCACCGAACTTGCAAGACCAGCTCCTCGTACCCATTTGTAATCTTGGCGTCGCATATGCTGTCTTGCCTACCTTCTCCCCCTAGAACCGACAAGGACTGCTACCTGAATGCGTCACAAAACTGAATTACAGGACTTCTCCCGAACGCCCACATGGCTACTTGGACATTATAGCCGATGCCACTACGTCTGTCACCATAAGACAATGTGCATTGGCCTTCCACCCCCGAATACCGCCCCAATGGACTGCAATCGCCAGGGTTTGATAAAGTGTGTTTGCACTATGGCATTCAAAGCAGCGCTCTTCACAGAGCAATCCAGCAATTTTCGTACCTAAAAAAAGCCGGGCGGGTAGAGCGCAAGGGGAGCGTTCAACGGACATCCCGCCCGGCATACGGGTGTAAGAGTTTCAGTACCCCCGTATCAATGGAGGCAGCCGAAGGGAAGGGCCGCCTAGCCAAGACACCTTATCCTAGGCCTAGCTGTTCTCCAATTTCCTGTAGTTCTTGTTCCAACAAATCTTCGTTAAATTGCCTCCAGCGGTCGTCAGCCCAGATTTCCACTTTATTTATCAGTCCGACCATCCATATGTCACTTACTATGCCTGCATATTCACGCAAATGCTGGGGAATATGTATCCTCCCCTGCGAATCCGGTGTGCACTCAACCGCATTGCCTACAAAAAACCTCTCTAACTTTAGCCCCCGAGTATCGAGCACACACTTAGGTCCAATAGCCTGCCTAAACTCACGCCACTCATCTTCAGAAAATAGCCACAGACAGCCGTTGAGCCCTCTAGTCAGAATGACCCTTTCCCCCAGTCTGGCGCGAAACCTGACCGGGATAACGGTCCTGCCTTTGCTATCAACAGAATGAGCATAAGCACCAGAAAACAACTGCGAATCCTGCTAACTATAGTTATCGCATCACAAACTGTTGTTCCGCATCTGTCTTGATACGGAATGCTAGATGCTTCTTTGACGAACGACTCTTTACGAGATGCATTCGGGAGAATATCCTGAACTCGCCTTTGTCCGCTTCCAAAAGCGAGGTCAGAAATTTCTTGCTACTTTGCCCCATATACTCCGCTGTGCACGTCGAACAATACGTCCTGGATGCAAGAACCTTCCTGGCACGGTCTAAAAATTTCAACCTTGTAGCAGGAAAAGGTTCAGCCCTTCCGCAAATGTCACATATCGGTATACGGTTCAGCCTGCTCCCCGTATCCTTGCACAACTCTCGTACTATTTCATAGATTTGCTCATCGAACGACCTGTGTAATATCACAAACCCAAAGTTTTTCTTGAGCAGACTCTCAATCTCATCCAAGACATTCTGCTCCTGACCGACCAGCCGTACGGCGTATGTCGTGAGTTTACCACTGGAAAGTGGAATCACATCCAGCACCGATGCAAACTGCTCGAACAGCCCTGCCAGTTCTTGAGCCTCCCTTGAGGTCTCTGTTTCCACAAGGTAAACAGCACATACACCAGTAGGTTCGGATTCGAGACAGATCTGGTCTACCGCACCTGTCTGCACCCTAGAACGTGGCATGGCTTCTTCCCCTTTCTGCCACTCAATGCCCAGCAAGATCCAGTCGGTTCAGGTGATTCGGGTGAATTCACCACCCTTCACCACCATACACCCCAAATTGTAGGCTTCACCGCCCAATAAGTCAATGTCTGGAAATGCAAAAGTCTGTGAATTTTTTGCGAACGAGGCGTCTGCTCGCAAAGAGAAAAAGCGGCAATAGAAGGAATAATCAGGCGCGCGGATGTGATTCTCTATAGACTTCCTTGAGTCTGTCCTGCGACACGTGCGTGTAAATTTGCGTTGTCGCTATGTCTGCATGGCCAAGCATCTCTTGTATTGAGCGGAGATCAGCACCCCCATGCAAAAGGTGCGTGGCGAATGAATGCCGGAGCGTATGAGGAGTCAGATGTTTCCTAATACCCGCCTGTGCCCCGTACTTCTTGATGATCTTCCAGAATGCTACCCTGGACAGAGGCCTGCCGCGATTGGATAGGAATAGATATTCCGAACTGCTTTCGCGGACAAATGCCTTCCGCGCTGTCGTCAAATAGAGTTTTACGTATTCTATAGCCGCCTTCCCAATCGGGATTATCCGTTCTTTGGAACCCTTGCCAAAACATCGGGCATATCCAACCGTCAGGTTGACGTCTCCTAGTTTTAGGTTCAACAATTCCGACACTCGCATGCCGGTGGCATAAAGCAATTCCAACATCGCCTTGTCTCTGCATCCGCCTGGGTCTCGCCAATCGGGCTGGGACAGCAGCCTATCAACCTCTTCGACCCTGAGCACCGACGGTAATTTCACCTGCCCTTTTACACTTGTTGCGTTTCTCGTGAAGTCTTTGGTAATCAGACCCTCGCGAAATGCAAATTTGCAAAAGGTCTTAATCGCCGAAATCTTCCGACGTATGCTGCTCGAGGATAATCCTGCCGTGCTCAAGAATTCGATGAACCCGACCAACGAATCCTCGGTTATTTCATTTGGAGTCTCAATCCCTTTGCCACTGAGGTACTGCGTGAATTGAACTAAGTCTCGCCCGTAACCGGCGATAGTGTTCGGCGAGAGTCCCCTTTCCACCATCATGTGGTCAAAAAATGCCTGAATTGCCTTATCCATTAGTTTCAGCCAAGTCCTTGCGCGCGTAAATCAGAATTGTCGGATTGGCATACGACATATCATGCGGAAGTGAAACGGGCAAAGGGAACCGAATCCCGAAAATTGTCGGCGATGAGATAAAGCGCTTCGTTAAAGAATAATCCTCTTTCAATACGGAAAAGTACTCTTGTGCCGCTTGAGTTCCCACCCTCATATGGTCTTCATACTCAAACTCGGACATTACCACATATTCCGGTGACGACGTCTTGAGCAAACCGGCATTGAACTCCTTGCGTGGGTCAACGGCGATCGCGTAGTCAGCCACTTTCTGCGAAGTCTCATAGCGATCCTGCACACTGCCGAAACCAAACCTTGGGTCGAGTGGGGGTGTGTAGAACCACGGGACGGTAGGCATTCCAATCGTGCTTCCAGCAGGCACATTTTCCCTAATCCAATCAAGCGCCCTGTCCCGGGTATCCTTAGTTGCAAGCATATTGTCGAGAGCTGCGCTGTACACAAGCGTGTAAATAACCGCTAGTCCCGTACATGCTCCGATTATCACGCGCACTGCCGAACACCATATGCCTGGTGCCTCGTCCATCCTATCCATGATCTTGCCGGGAATGCGTGCCCCTAATAACACGAGTACCGGCAGAATCGGCATAGTATAACGCGCAAACCTTACCGCCACCGCTCCAATCAGTGCGTAATAAACTACGACAAATGCGATCAGCATCATGTCTTGAGGTGTCCATCTGCGAATCGCATAGAAAAGACCGATGAAGGCAAGCGCCAATACAGGTATTCCCATGCCTGGGAGCAATGAATGAATAAGATGATAGGCATATCCGGAGCCAGTATTGACGAACACCAACCCATGACCTGTCTGCATGTGCCGTGCTTCGTAGATGAAGTCATGCCAAAAATGCTGGGGGTAAAGCAGTATCCCAGGACATCCAATCAGGAAACCAAATGCTGCCGCCAGGATCAGCATCGCCAGTTTCCAAGAAAACAAACGAGTGATAGTACGGCCTTTCGTAGCCCACATATGAGTAACGAACGGTGCAACCACTACTAGAAATGTATTGTATTTCGTAGCCCCTGCCAGACCTGCAAAGAGACCCGAAAGCAAATAATACCGCAGCCTTGCGCCTTCTACTATCCTGGCAGCGAAAACCAGAGAACACAGAACAAGAAATGTAGCCGGCACATCAACCGCTAGGAAATGTGAATACATTACATGCAAGGGAAGCACAGCAAGCATAAGGGCTGCCAGTACGCCTGTTCGTCGCCCGTACATTCGTCTCCCAAGCAAATATATCATCAGGACAGAGGCAGTCCCCAACGCCACGGAAATCAACCGTCCAGTAAGGTGTAGGTCGCGCATTACCAAACCAATATCTGAATTCGACAGGTTGATGAGTCGTGCAAGAGAGCCGATAAGTATGCAGATATTGAGAATGTATATGTACAATGAGCCATAATTGTAGAATCCAGGGTCAAGATGACCCGTGAAAAAGTCAACGCGCTGAGCCGCGTTCAGGACGCTAGCCTCGTCTGGGTGGTAGGAAAAGTAATGATCAGTATTGGGCAGTCCCCAGGTAAGACCCCACAGCCTGAGAAAGAGGGCAATAAGTACGATTACACCGAGCAGATAAGGAGTATAACGCTTTGTCACCTTGCACTTCCCATCGCTGCTTTGGTGGATCTTGAACACATGTACCGCTGAATCAAGATAAATAAGGCGATGCTGATGAGCACGTCGCCCAAACTAACGACTTCTAAACCCAGTGTAAAAGATATGCCTGACCCTGGAACAAGAGGGAAGGTCACTCCAGGAACGGGTATCACATCCGCGAATACCTTCAGTCTGCTGGCTGGCTCCATTATAACATGACGGACAAAGCGTTCTTGCACCTCAGGTGTGAGAAACGATTGCATACCCGCAATCTTTAGTGCCCAGGTACTTATGGGCATCACTCCTTTGTTCACTAGCACAGTCAGAAAGTTCATGAATTCGCCCACCGCAAACAAACGCATCTCGCGTATATGAAAGTTTAGTATCGCTGCAAGGCAAAGCAACCCGTACTGCAAGATGTTCGCAACCCGAACATACCCCAAAACTTCTTTGGTTGGACCATTATGCGCAATTGAGCACACCAATCCGAAGCCTGCTAATGGAATAAGAAACAAATAGTAATGACGCAGAGGTAAACGCCCGAGGGATTTGAGGCTCCCTCTCCTTACAAAACCAACAATCAATGAAAGCACACATGCCTCGATTATCAAGATGCCCGTCCTTGTGCTTTATGGCGCTTCTTGAGTACCTTCAAGAATACTTCCACGATCGCTGGGTCCCACTTTGTACCCGAGCCTGCACGGAGTTCGGCAATAGCCTGCTCTTCTCCCTTGCGCCCACGATATGCACGCCGAGATAGCATCGAGTCGTACGCAGTGGCAACCGCCAGCATCCTTGCTCCGAGCGCAATCTCCTCGCCCTTCAATCCGTCGGGATAGCCTGAGCCATCCCAGCATTCGTGGTGCTGCCGGATTACTGGCGCGATGTCGCGAAGGAAGGTGATCTGCTCCACCATCTCGGCGCCAACCACAGTGTGCGACTTGAGGATTTCGAATTCCTGCTTCGTGAGCCGACCCCTCTTATTCAATATGGCATGAGGCACCCGCACGTTGCCGATGTCCTGAAGGAAGGCGGCATATTCTAATTTGCGGATTTCCTTCGCAGGCAGTTTCATTTCCTTTGCCATCTCAGTCACATAAGATGCCACTCTTTCACCGTGACCTTCTGCACCTACGTCCTTGGTCTCTACAGCCCTTGCCAAGGTCAGCAGGCTCTGTCGGTACGAGCGCCGCATCTGATATGGAAGATAAATATATGAGTAGCAACCTGCCCCCAGAGTAACCGCCGCCGCTAGTATAAACGCAGGACTCAGCCAGAAACTAGTTCCCACCTTCGGCCTCCTGCTTCGCCATTACTTGCATGAACGCTTTTACCACGCGTGGATCAAACTGTGTACCCGCGCCGTACCGGAGTTGGTCTATCGCCTGGTCTAGAGTCAGCGGCGTTCGGTAAACTCTTCTGTCTTTTTCGTCTGGACCACCGGTCATCGCATCAAAAGCATCTGCAACCGCCAATACAGCCGCCTCCAGTGGAATGGCACCATCCTTTAATCCATCCGGATACCCCTTGCCATCAGGTCGTTCGTGGTGACCTCTCACCCAAGGTACAATTGGCTCCAGATATTTCATTTGTGCGAGTATCTCCGCTCCTCTGGCAGGATGCTGCTTGATGATTGCCCAGTCCTCATCAGTTAGTTGCCCTACTTTGTCAAGAATACCTTCGTCCACTCCTACCTTGCCGATATCGTGGAGCAAACCCGCATCCTTCATAAACTCCAGACTACGCATTGCCAGCCCCATTTGCTTTGCAATCTTGTCTGCAAGGTTGGCAACCCGTTCGAGATGACCCTTAGTGTATGGATGGTAATGCTGCATGTATACACCAAGAGTAGTGATTGTTTCGCGATATGCCGACATTTGTTTCGAATACTGATCCAACGCCTTTCGCCCGACCATAAACGGCACTATCATCAAGATGATCCCTTGAATACCATAGACATCGTATAGATATGCAAAAAGAACGCCAGCAGGCCAGGTGACCAGGAGGTTTGGAATCATCCAGCGAATCCTCGGCACCGCATGCATCCGCCATGGCTCTCCCATGTAAAGGGACCCGGCTGTTGCCACGAGTATGGTGTCGGTACTAGAGGTAACGAAAACCCAAATCATCAACGGGAGAATAACATCCGCATAAGTAATGTTCATGCCAGCGCTGAAAGGTAACCCTCCGGCCAGCATGTAGGCAAGTGAACCAGTAGCAATGCACACAGTAATGGAGGCTGTATTAAAGGCAGTATGACTTATTAGTGTCCGAATTGGCCACCCACGGCGGTGCGTGGCTATACTGCTAGTAAAGAATGCCGGTGCGCTGACAAGTATGGTCGCCCAGACACCATGGATGATAAAGAGACCCAAGACTGCCGGCATCGTCATTGTAATCTCGGTGATGGTGCCAGGAAGGCTCACGGGGAACCAGTCTGATGCGCAAATCAAGAAGAAGAACCCAAGAAGTTCAAGCCATGCGCTCCCCTGGGGAGGATTGGAGAACATTACAACGAGCGCTGAAGTGAAGATAGCAAAGCCCGCGAAAAACAGAAGTCGTTTGTATAGGATGAAAGCCCTTGGGAATTGGCGCACCTTCACGCACCCACAAGGTAGGCCGGCGGCAGCAGCACACTTTTCTTCTAGCCTTTCACAATACCATACCTAGGTAAACCCTAGGGCGGCGGCCAGATTTTGCTAAATGCGCCGGAGGTAAGTACCAGCGACGCCAATGCAAGCAGCACCTTTACCAACGTCTTCATCTACGTCAACCCCTTTCGCCGTGAGGATAGCGCCTACTTCCGCTATGGGTAAGCACTTCCACCGCTCCGCTCAGGTTTTGACCTTGTGCCGCTTGCCGCCGGACCAAACTATAACTGAAACAGATCAAAGGCAAGCAGACTTATCCTTGCCGTTTGCCTGCTCCATAATAACACGGATTTTCTTTCGTGGCAATACCTAAATTCCCCAAAAAGCAGGTTTACCAAACATCCGGCAGTATAGCCTGCAGTTTTGCATGCAACGCCATTCGCGGACAGAGTAGTTTTGCGGGAATCTAGATGCAGAATCGCCTTGACTCTACGCAGGGTCTACACGTTGCAGATAGGTGCTACCCACTTTGTGTCCACGAGTCATCTCTGGACCGCCTTCGAAATTTTACACCCACTTCCCGCGCCGCCCTCCTTACCGCTCGCTTGACATCAGGGAAGCCTTGCGATATACTCAATTGCGCTGAAAAAGCATACCCACTCAGATAAAAGAAAGCCCTTGCTTTCGGGTATAATTTGATTGGTAGTTTGTAAGAACGCCGCACGACCGATTACTGACGAGGTCGCGTAGGTGGTACTGGTTTGGGAGGGACGGGTACTTGGAAAAGATCTACGTTGTAGGTGGCAACAGACTAGAGGGAGAAGTTAACATCTCTGGCAGCAAGAATGGCACGCTGGCATTGATGGCCGCAGCTCTCCTTGCCAAAGGTACCACTGTCCTCGAAAACGTTCCACACATCGGCGACATCAACACAATGGTGGAAATGCTTCGAGAACTCGGCGTCCCAACCAGGATCATCGGCAATAATGTGGAGATAGACGCAACCGAAATACGAACAAGCGAAGCGCCCTATGAGTTAGTAAAGAAAATGCGCGCTTCGTTTTGTGTCTTGGGTCCTCTCCTTGCAAGGCTCGGTTATGCCAAAGTACCTATGCCAGGCGGTTGCGACATTGGCGCCCGCCCCGTGGATTTTCATATCAAAGGCTTGCAGGCACTAGGCGCAGAAGTCACTATGGAGCATGGCTATGTCACAGCCAAAGCATCAGGACTCAAAGGAGCAAAAATACACCTTGACTTCCCAAGCGCGGGCGCAACTCAGCACTTAATGACCGCAGCATGCCTCGCCGACGGTGTCACCCAGATTATCAACGCTGCACTTGAACCCGAGGTTGTGGACCTTGCACACATGTTGAACGCAATGGGAGCAAAAGTTACAGGCGCAGGTACGAGCACAATTCAGGTAGAGGGCGTCCGCGAACTGCATGAAGTAGTTCATCGGGTACTGCCAGACCGTATGGAGGCCGGTACATTCGCCATTGCAGCGGCAATAACGCGTGGCGATGTGGTCCTTCGTGGCGCACAGCCCGAGCACTGCAGCCCAGTATTTAAGAAACTTCAGGAAGCGGGCGTCATAGTCGAGGAAGGCACCGACGTAGCACGAGTCAAGTGTACAAGGCGACCGCTCGCAGTAGACATTAAAACTATGCCTCACCCAGGTTTCCCCACGGATATGCAACAGCCTTTTGGTGCGTTGCTCACCATCGCAGAAGGTACGTCAGTAATCAGCGAAAACGTGTATGAGCAGCGATTCAGATACGTCGCCGAACTGCAGAGGATGGGCGCAAATATCGTAGTGCAAGGACGGACTGCAATCATCAAAGGGGTCTCAAAACTTACCGGGGCTCAAGTTAGTGCTACAGACCTCCGTGCAGGTGCCGCACTTATCATCGCCGGTCTTGCGGCAGAAGGACGAACCGAGATTTCAGGCGTCGAACACATTGATCGCGGCTACGAGCGGATTGAAGCCAAACTGACCTCGCTCGGAGCTGAAATAAAGCGAGTGTACACAGAACCCGAGCCAATGGCTAAGACCGCTTAGTCTTCTTTTGCTCACCCGTCCTTCGTCGTACCCGACTTTCGCACACTCGCAGATTGCTTCATATGTGGAACGCGGTACAAGCCGCACCCCAATGGATTCACGTTGCTCCGAACGCAAAAAACAGGGCGGCCTAGAGCAGGTTTTCCAGCCACGCCGCCCCTAGCATGAGGAAGGCAAGGGGCAACATCAGTTGCCCAATGCACAAGAAGCGCACTGCGTTTTTCTAGTACCCCTTAAGGTGACCTTTCAAACGCCAATAACAAAAAATCTTTAATTGCTTATCATTGGTGCTTGCTAGGAGACGACTGGGAACTCAGTAATGCGGAGTTTCGCGCATCCATAAGGGATGAGCGTTACTTCTTCCTCTGGCTCGTCTGAATGAACCGGGCTTTGGGGTAGCATGCCGGCCTGATTGTCTTCAATTTGCCACTCCGGAATTCGGCGGGCGTGCGTGTGTAACTCTACTGGTGCATATTCAGACCCGAAAATGACATCACCAATGTCTTTCTCAATTACTTCGAAGTCCGCATCCGAGACAAGCCCATAGTTCCACGGTGTCGTCGGGTACACTTCGTAAGTAGGGCACGGGCTGTCATTCTGAATTTTCTCCCACCGCTCGCCGATTCTCAGCGAGTAAACTAGAGGACCACGGCTGACCGAAATGGAGTCACGAAATCGAATCTCTTTTTCAACCTTCATCGGGAAAACAAGTTCAATACAGTCGCCGTCCTTCCACTCCCGGCTAATGGTCTTGAATGTTCCTGGCTCAGCGGATATGAGACCACTGTTGACCTTCACAATAGGAAGTTCTACCCACCTAGGGATGCGGAGCGAGATGGGAAAATGAACCGGGGTGAGAGTTTGGATAGTCATACGAATACTATCATGAAATGGATAGTCCGTGCTGACAACTACAGCCACCTTCGCGCCTCCACGGACACAAGCCTTAACTTCGCACGGTGCATACGCGACGGCGGCAAGCCCCCCGTCTGGAGTAGCCATCCATAGGTTTGCCGCAAACTTAGGCCACCCCTGGTGGAAATTGGCAGTACAGCAACCATAATTTGGCTCGAGACCGAAAACATTCGCTTCATTGCCGTTATTCGTCCAGGGACGCTCGGCAATCGTACAAAGCACCTGGTTCGCCTGCTGGTCATACTGATGCTGCCACATATCAGCCGTGAACGCAGCCGGCAAAGCGTTGTACGCAATCTTTTCCAACCTGTCACCAAACAAAGGATCTGCAAATATTTGCATGAGATTTTCCAGCGAAAACATTAATTCAACTACCGCACATGTTTCTGTTCCCTGAGTAGGGTTTTTGCCAGCGTAATGTTCGTCGCCGGTGAATATGCCAACGGCTGTGCCATGGTAGGTGTCCAGCATCTCTAAAGCCTTATAAACGCCTTCGCGATGTTCATCCCACCCAGTAAGCAAATACTGAATGCCAGGTGTCTTCACACCCATTGCGTTATTGACGACATGCGTGCGCATCGGAAACCGTTTTGTCTGCTTTTCCGTGTGGGCAAAGTCACGAAAATGGTAACTCCAATCATAGCCCTGGTGCATGATTTCCCACGCTAACTGGAGCAATCCAGGATCGCCATTTCGATTGTATAGCCAGATAATGCCAAGAACCATGTCTGCCCACCTGGCAATAGCCCATGTGTGCAACCTCCGACTAGGAAGTTCACGCTTCATGTACGCGAAGAAACGTTCAAGGAGTGGAACGACCCGTTTGTCGCCGGTTGCTTCCTGGTACTGGGTGAGTACTTTGCAGGCGATCGCAAATGGCCACCAGTCGTCCAACGTCCTTGGTCCGAAGTGTCCAGATTCGTCCTGGCTCTCAATCATCCAGTCCAGCCACCTTTGAACTATGGCGATGAGCCGTTCATCTTCGAGTAAATACGCAAGCGGAACTAAACCATCGAGGTAGTATGGACCGCGCTCCCAACTTTCGCCATCTCCGCCAAGCCAGCCACTGGTCGGACCAAGGGATTCCCAGAAATCGGGCAGGCGCCCTGTAGGACCATTGGCCTGAATCTCAAGTTGTCGGCGCAACCACCCCCTTGGTTTGACACTTCCAAGAGGCAAGAAAAGGAATGCGGAGGGCTGCAAAGGCTCCTTGTTCATTGGGTACTGGTTGCTCATGACCTTACTCCACGATGCAATGATTTACAAACGAAGACTACAGGATACGACCTCCTGTATCCTACTGCCAGTAATTTCACACAATTGAATTTTTGTCATGGACAGTCTCATTTTCCTGCAAAATAAACGGTCCGGCACCATTAGCAGGCACCGGACCGTACATACTCAGGATATCTTTGCCGTGATTAGATCCTATTGGAAACCAGGCGGCGGACCCTCACCAGTGGGACCTGGTGGCGTTTCTCCGGTCCCTGTTGTTCCTGTGCCTGTTTGCGTCTTCCTGGGAGCAAATCTCAACCGATTGTCCACAAAGAAACTCCACTCCTCGACTGTCTTATTCCCCGCCCAGTCGTAGAGTGTGACGCTCACCGTGTGCCTGCCATCAGCGAGAGGCACGATTGGCTGTACGCGCTTTGTCTTGTAATATACGATACCCCGCGATGGCAGGAACTTGTGCTCAACCAATTCGCCGTCGAGTCGCATTTGAATCGAGCCTTCATGAATCCCACTCCCAGGATCATTTGCCAAAACTGCTATCTCAATTGGCGGCGTTCCGGGCATCAGGTAATCGCGCGGTGGGCTTACTGCTTCGATGACCGGTGGAGTCGTGTCCGGCATGTCAAATCGAAAAGCGCTCAAAGCCCCGTCATCGGAGACTACATAAAGGGTTCCGTGAGAAACCACCGGTGCGGCGCTAACATTGCAAGTTCGGAGCTTCCCAGACTCCGAAGGATTCGCCTGGACAACGTATTTCCAGAGCACCTCTCCCGTCTCCCGGTGCACAACCATTATGATGCCTTTGTTTGCCCCAAGGATGACCGCTTCGCCTGCGACGATTGGCGACCCATAGATGGGTTCCCCAACGTCCACGGGTTCCTTCCATTTCATCACACCTGCGCTGGTGATTGCATATAGTTTTCCGTCTCTGCACCCCACATAGATATTCCCACCAGCGACTGCTGGAACAGTCGTGATATCAGTAGGGAGCCGGATCACCCACTTGAGTCGCCCACTCTGGGCTTGAAAGGCATGTAGACTTAATCCTCCGCCGACATATACCGTGTTGTCTGCTACAACTGGAGTCGAAGCGCGAGAGACTCCGGCAACTCGAACCGCCCATTTAGTAGCGCCCGAAGCGGCGTAAGCCGCGTACAGAATCATATCGTTGGACAGGAAGTAGACAAGCCCATCTGAGTATGCAGGCGCGCAAGCAACATCGTCCGCAGTCTTGAATCCGCCAGGCCAAATCATGTCGCCAGTCTCTGCATCGAGTGCGTAAAGTGTATTATCACTAGCCCCGACATAGATAACTCCGTCAGCAAGCACTGGCGATGACGAGATCTGACCCTTCGTTTTAAGACTCCACCTCAGGGTGCCAGTCTCTGTAGATACTGCGTAAAAGCCACCGTCGCCAGCGCCAAAATAGACCAACCCATTTGCGACGAGTGGAGAAGTTCTTATGTTGGCCGACAACCCTTCCTCTGGATATCGCCACTTGAGTGAACCTGTTTCGGTGTTGACTGCGTAAATCCTACCTGCAGAACAAAAGTATGCTACTCCATTTGCCACTGCGGGTGACGAAGGATTATCTGGCGCACGCTCTGTGACATGTCGCCACATTAGTTTCAGAGGATAACTAAGGCGTTCCTCAGTGTAACCCGTGTGTGCCGAATCACCTTTGAATACGGTCCAGTCGCGACCCGGGGTAGGCTCACCAACTGCCAGAGTCTCCTTGGGAAGTATAGGAGCGCTCTCCTTAGGTTGAGGCTTTGGCTCCCGCGGGGGCGTCGGAGCCTGCTTGCTAGGCGGTGTCCTCCGCTCGCCACCCGGCCTTGTCGGACTCGTCTGTCCAGGAGAAGGCGGAGTCGGTGGTCCGTACCTTGGCGGTGAAGGAGGTGGCCCATAATTGGGCGGCGACGGAGGCGACTGATAGCCGGGCGGCGGCGCCGAAGGGGGACCCTCCTGAGACCCAGGCGGCTGTTGCACATAAGGCGGGCTTGGTGGTCCGCCAGGAACCTGCGGCGGTCCTTCTTCTTGCGCAATCACTGCCGGCATCAACGCCATTATTATGATGGTGAGAAATATGATATAGGCACTGAGCCTACTCGTCATCGCAATCCTCCTGGGCGAAACTACGCGAAGTATACTCCATCAGCGCGGAATAGTCAAATCTTAAACTACCCCTTGCTTACCAGCATTCGGCGTCCATTCAATACCTATGACGTGGTAAGCAAGTGCTCTGTTCCGAAGAGGCTCCAAGCAAAATAACAGAAGCCCTGTTCTTCGCGACTTTCTGCGTAAAGTAAACGATGTGGCCACACCCCAGGCCAAGGGCAAGCCACCCTCAGAGTATCTGGTCCTCCAACACAGGTTTATCTCGTCTAAGGCACTTAGCACAGCGCCATTCTATCTTCCAATTCTCATACATTGTGGGCACTTTGCGCACAGGGGCTCCGCATATACCGCACTTTATCTTGCTACTATATGTTGTCGAGAGATACATGGTCTGCTCTCCTTCGCCCTCTGTGCCCTCGTGTTCCGACCAGTCCATAAGATAAGCCTCCTCAGATTCCGAATAGCCTCGATATTATAGCACTTTCAGCACGATTCGGGAACAATATTGACCGGCTCACCGCTCAGAGCGGGATGCCCTAATGATTTGACCAACTGACTGTAACCATATTCCAGTAGCGGCTTCATATTGGCGATATCCTCCTCGTTGTAGAGGAGTAAAAGTTCAAGTGCTTCATCACTGCCCAGCCGATATTCATTCCACAGCCGTACTGCATCGTATCCGTCGAGCCCCTGGACCTCAGGTCTGCGCCGAATACCCAGGTTTTGCTCAATCCGCTTCAGCCCGCCTGACAGCCCCAAACGCCGAAGGAGATAGCATAGGTCCACGTGAATCTGGTCCAGTCTAATGTCAGGAAAGTGCCGTCTGATGAATGGAAGATCAAATCCGCTTCCAAAGAATGTGACAAGCATCTTGTACTTGGAGACAACAGCTGGAAATTGATCCATGTTCACACCGCGGACAAACTGGTAAACCTCTCTACCATCATAAAGCCCTATCACCGTTATGGCATCGTACTTGGAGCAGCCCGTAGTCTCAATGTCGAGATAGACCAACTCATTATGGAAATCGCTAAATGCCCGCCACTGTTCGCGAGAAGAGAGTGTCCTTGCAAAGAATCTGTGGTCACGCGCAGACAAACGTTGGATTGACTCCTCGACACACGAAAGAATCAGGGCTTTCTTGCCTTCGGGTAGCACAAGTTCGCGATAGCAACGCAGAAAATCCTTCCAGGTCACGGCTCCCATATCCCAGAGTTTTTTCTCGGTGGAGTAGCCAATCCCCTGGATATGAACATATGTGGAGGCAAGCATTAGACTATACTGGCGCAGGACCGCATGACTCGCGTTCTTTCAGATAGCAAGGGAGGACATTCTCCATGCGGTGCTGATCTATCGTCCCACGAATCTGTGCTACGACCAACTTGGCTGCCAGAACACCGATCTCATAAAGAGGCTGATGGACGCTGGTGAGCGGAGGAATGGATAGTTCCGCATAGGTATCGTCGAATCCTATGAACGAGATGTCCTGCGGAATCCGTAGCCCAGCCTGATGAGCCGCCTGCATTGCGCCAATCGCCATAGCGTCATTTGCAGCGAACACAGCGGTCGGGCGAGGTTTCAGATCCAAAAAGCGCTGCATCGCCCTAAAGCCGGATGCCCTGGAATAGTCACCTTCTGCCTTCAAGTCTGGGTCAACCGGAATTCCTGCATCACCCAATGCCGTGGCGTAGCCTTCGACCCTCCTTCGGGAGATAAGCGTCCCGCTCGGACCCGTGATCATGGCAATCCGTCGGTGTCCCAGTTTGATAAGGTAGTTTACAGCATCACGGGCTCCCTTGAAGTTGTCTGGCTCTACATAATAGAAGCCACTTGTTTCAGCGCGACGCTCGATTATGGCTAGAGGAACCCCTCTCTCTCGGATGGTAATTATGTGCTCATCTAGGATAGGAGAAGACATCACAATACCGTCAACGCGCCGCTCGAGCAAGATGTCAATGTATGCGCGTTCTTTCTCGATGCTATCGTACGAGTTGCAAAGTATTACGTTGTACCCAAACTTTTGCGCCTGGTCCTCCACTGCTCTGGCGAGCGCAGGGCTAACCGGACCTGCGATGCTAGGTACTATATGACCGAGCAGTCCGGTCTGCTGCTTCTTCAAACCGCGCGCAAGAGCATTATATCTGTATCCCAGTTCAGCGATAGCACGCTGAACACGCACCCTCGTTTCTTCTGAAACTGATTCCGCACCGTTTAACACACGGGAAACAGTAGCCGTTGAGACACCAGCGAGGTGGGCAACATCTTTGATGGTAGGTAACACCTAAGATCACTCCTCTGCGGAACAGTGGTACAAGCGCGACCGGACTCGACCAACTGCATAGTATCCTCTTCGCTCAAATTTGTCAAGATTACCCCGCCGCAGAAACCGATGCCCGCACAACCCCGAACATCCAAAAAATAGGCTTTCCAAATCGCACGTTCAAAATACCGACACGGGATAAGACTCTGGCGATTGAAATTTCTTCTCCAAATCATGTATCATTTCCTCGTGAGCGAAAGAAACTAGCGAGCAGTCGCTCAGTTCTACTACACTCGCTTATATCGCAGTAGACAAAAGGAGTAAGAAGTGGAAACGGCAGACGTAGACCTGCTGACACTAAGGCATAGCGCCGCTCATGTCCTCGCGCAAGCAGTGACAGAACTTTACCCAGGCGTGAAGTTGGGAATCGGACCAGCCATTGAAGACGGGTTTTACTATGACTTCGATCGTCCAGAGGGCTTCACACCCGAAGACCTTGAAAAAATTGAAGCGCGCATGCGAGAAATAACCAAAGCAGACCAAAAGTTCAACCGGCGCGAGGTTTCCAAGGAAGAAGCAGAGCAAATATTCGCCGACCAACCGTACAAGCAAGAATTGATTCGCGAAATAGATGAACCGGTGTTAACCATTTACCAAAATGGGTCGTTTACCGATCTCTGCCGTGGACCTCACGTATCGAGCACCGGCCAAATAAAAGCATTCAAATTGTTGAGCGTAGCCGGCGCATATTGGCGAGGCGATTCCAAGAATCCTATGCTCCAGCGTATCTACGGCACAGCGTTTCCGACGCAAGAACAACTAGACGAATACCTCGTACGACTCGAAGAGGCCCGAAAAAGAGACCACCGAAAGATAGGCAAAGACCTAGACCTGTTTAGTTTCCACGAAGAAGGACCCGGTTTCCCATTCTGGCACCCAAAAGGCACCATCGTATACAACCAGATTGTTGACTTCTGGCGACGTGAGCATATAAAGCGCGGATATCTGGAGGTCAAGACTCCTGTCATTCTCAATGAATCACTCTGGCGCAGAAGTGGGCACTGGGAAACATACAAGGAAAATATGTATTTCGTTGAGATAGACGACGAAACGTATGCAGTCAAGCCGATGAACTGCCCGGGAGCGATTCTGATCTACAAGGAAGCACTCAGGTCGTATCGCGATCTTCCCCTCAGATTTGCCGAACTTGGCATGGTGCACCGGCATGAACTTTCAGGCGTTCTGACTGGTCTCTTTCGCGTTCGAAGTTTCACAATTGATGATGGTCATATCTTTTGCAGACCCGAGCAAATACAGACGGAAATCGCCGGTGTCATAGACCTGATCCAAACGACCTATGCCAAATACGGTTTCAAAGACTACCGTATCGAACTGAGCACCCGACCTGCAAAATCTATCGGAACAGACGAGATGTGGGAGACTGCCGAGTCATCACTGCATGAGGCACTCAGGTCGAAGCAAATCGAGTACCAGGTCAACCCAGGCGACGGAGCATTCTACGGACCGAAGATAGATTTCCACGTCAAGGATTCAATGGGTAGGTCGTGGCAACTTGGCACCATCCAACTCGACTTCTCGATGCCAGAACGCTTCGAACTGGAATATATCGGAGAAGACGGCAAGCCACACAGACCAGTCATGATCCATCGTGCCGCGCTTGGCGCCATTGAACGATTCATGGGAGTGCTAATCGAAGAGTACGCAGGAGCCTTCCCGCTGTGGCTGGCACCTGTGCAAATCGTAATTCTACCAATTGCCGATCGGCATATCGAGTATGCGGAGGATATTGGCAAACAACTCCGCGACCTAGACCTCAGGGTGACGGTGGACTCACGGAACGAAAAGACAGGCTTCAAGATTCGCGAAGCCCAGATACAAAAAGTGCCATACATGCTGATTGTCGGCGATAGGGAAATGGAGAAACGTAATGTTTCCGTAAGGCAACGAGAAGCAGGAGACCTGGGTCCAATGTCCCTGGAAGACTTTATAAATCAAGTGAAAAGCCAGTTGACCAATTAAGCACAATATGCTATACTTTGTCGCAGTGATATTCAATATATCGATGCCGCAGGATCGGGCAATCAAATGAGGCATGATCTCTCTGGACAATACCCCAGACCAAATGCACTACCCATGCCGATGTTGCAATTCCCGTGCGGCAAAATCTAAGTGAGGTGATGTAGCATAAACAAAGAACTCAGGGTGAATGAGCGGATCCGGGCACGCGAATGCAGGTTGGTAGACGAACAAGGAAATCAACTTGGCATCAAGCCCGTTTCGGAAGCCCTGTCTCTCGCAAAAAGCAAAGGTCTCGACTTGATCGAGGTAGCACCTACCGCTAATCCGCCCGTGTGCAAGATAATGGATTACGGGAAGTACAAGTACGAACAGGAAAGGCGAGAGCGGGAAGCAAGAAAGAAGCACCATACGACAGAGATGAAGGGCATAAAGATGCGCCCGGGCACCGATGAGCACGATTTTCAATTCAAACTTAGGCATACCCTGAGGTTCCTGGAAGAGGGGGACAAGGTCAAGGTGACTGTCGTATTTCGGAGCCGGGAGATTACGCATCCAGACATAGCCAAGCGCGCACTTGATCGGTTTGCAGAGGCTGCTTCGCACCTTGCAGTTGTCGAAAAGCCCCCTTCTATGGAAGGCAGAACTATGACGATGATCCTAAGCCCGAAGTCCTAAGATTGGATATCGGGATAAAATAAGCATGTGGCCCAGCAAGAAGGTAGCCACGGGTCAAGTCTGACCGCGTGGCAATAAGTGTCTTGAGAGGTAAGCGGAAAATCATGCCAAAGATAAAGACAAGAAAGACTGCCGCAAAGAGATTTCAAATCACGGCAACAGGAAAAATTCTCCGGAGAAATACCGGCAAAGGTCATCTTATGATGAAGAAGTCACCGTCTCGCAAACGGAGGCTGAGCATCGAATCGCTGGTTTCAGGCGGAGAAAAACAGAAAGTTCGACGCATGGTTCCCTACTCCACTTAGAACAAACGCCAGTCAATGACGGCGGAAAACCCAAAGTCCGCCGCAAGATTGGCCTTTGCACACAACTGAAAGGAGATACGCAATGCCACGAGTTAAAGGTGGGATAATGACCCACAAGCGGCATAAGAAAATACTAGGGCTTGCAAAGGGTTATTGGGGCGCCAGGAACCGGCTATTCAAAACAGCCAAAGAGGCCGTCGCTAAGGCGCTCAAATATGCGTACCGTGATCGGCGTGTACGAAAGCGGGAATTTCGCAGACTTTGGATTGCTCGAATAAACGCTGCGTGCCGGCAAAACGGTATTACATACAGTAAATTCATGCACAGCCTGACAGAACAGGGCATCGGAATTGATCGCAAGGTGCTCGCGGACATGGCAATCCACGACGAAGCCGCTTTCTCAGCACTGGTCAAACAAGTAGCGGAGGGCGCAGGCCACTCCTAAGAGTGCCAGATCGCTAGCAGATTAGGCGGTCACAAAGGCTTCACATGGCTACGAGTAACGCAAAAATTGAAATCCGCGGGGACTGAAACCAATGTAGCTCAATGCCCTTGGAAGCCCTTGCCTCAAGTTTGTCGGTATTAGGTACGGTTCCGTGCAAGAAACCAAGAGGTGAAATAAGAAGAACGAGGAAAGGAATTGGCTTACGAAGAAATAGAGGACCTGCGTCGGGAGGCAGAACAGCGCATCGAGTCGGCCACCTCGTCTGCAACCCTGGCTGATTTGGAAACTGAATATCTTGGACGCAAAGGAAAGGTGACCGAACTTCTGCGGAGCGTAAAGGCATTGCCTCCCGAGCAAAGACCTGCTTTCGGGCAGAGCGCCAACGAACTCCGAAAACAACTGGAAGAACGAATCGCTAGACGTCGGGAAATAATACTGGCTGAGGAGCGGAATGCTCAACTTGCTCGCGAAGCCGTGGATGTCACCCTGCCCGGACGACTATTCCGAATCGGCAGGCGTCATATTTTGTCCGTTACCATAGCCGAAGTAAAGCGAATTTTTATCGGGATGGGCTACCAAGTAGTCGAGGGACCAGAACTTGAACAATACCTGTACAACTTCGAAGCACTGAACTATCCAGAAGACCACCCAGCGCTTGACGAGCAAATGTCATTTTATGTCACTGATGACTTGCTGCTCCGAACTCAAACAACCGCTCTGCAAGGGAGAGTGATGGAGAGCCAGAAGCCACCATTCCGAATTGCTACAATCGGACGATGTTTCCGATTTGACGCAGTAGACGCAACCCACTCGCATACATTCCACCAGGTTGACTGCTTCACAGTGGACGAAGGAATTAGCCTGGCAAACCTAAAAGGCACACTGGCGCAGTTTGTACGGGAGATGTTCGGTCCGGATATTGGAGTCCGCTTCCGCCCAGATTACTTCCCATTCGTCGAACCTGGCGCAGAATGGGCAATCAGTTGCGTCATGTGCAAAGGAAAAGGGTGCGCACTCTGCAAATCCAGCGGTTGGCTGGAGCTTGGCGGCGCAGGTATGATTCACCCTAACGTCCTCGAACGATTTGATATTGACTCAGAGCGCTATACTGGGTTTGCTTTCGGGCTGGGAATCGAGCGTATGCCAATGCTCAAATATGCAATTGACGACTTGCGGCTATTCTTGGAGAACGATCTACGCTTCTTGCAACAGTTTTAGCAATATTGAAGGGATTCCCTGATTATGCTAGTACCTGTCGAGTGGTTGAGAGAATTCGTTGATGTTGACCTTGCTCCTGAAGCACTCGCCAATCTGCTCACCATGGCAGGGCTCGAAGTTGATGAAATCGCTGTCTTGGAAAACGAACCCGTCTTCTCGACCTACGTTACTCCGAATCGTCCGGACCTGCTTTCCGTTGTGGGTACTGCGCGCGAAGTGTCTGCACTGCTCAACACAGAGTTTAGACCTCCCAGCCCCAAGTTCTTGGAAGGTAAATCAAGAACGGCAGACCTTGCCAAGATTACAATTGAAAGCCCCGTGAACTGCCCAAGGTATTCTGCCCGCGTCATTACCAACGTAAAGGTCGGACCCTCACCCTCATGGATACAAAAGCGACTGATTCAAGGCGGACTACGTCCTATAAACAACATCGTTGACGCGACAAACTACGTACTACTCGAACTCGGGCAACCACTGCACGCGTTCGACTACGACTTAATAGCCAACCACCACATCATAGTACGCCAGGCAAGAGCCGGCGAGAAGATCACGACAATAGACGGTGAAGAACGTTTGCTTGACGAAGCTATGCTCGTCATCGCGGATGCCGAAAGACCTGTTGCAATAGCCGGCGTCATGGGTGGACTTGAAACCGAAGTGAGCGCGAAAACCAAGAATGTGCTCCTCGAATCAGCCCATTTTAATCCGGTTTCCATTCGCCGTACATCGAAGAAACTGGGAATGAACACGGAAGCGTCATACAGATTCGAGCGGTATGTTGACCCGGCGCTTACCACGTACGCCCTAGACCGAGTGGCACAACTTACAGCCGAGTGGGCAGGAGGTGAAATCTGCGCCGGGATTATAGATGTCTGCCCGGGCAAGTTCGCGACACATACTATCGAACTGAGACCCGAAAGAGCAAACCTGCTCCTCGGAGTTGAAATTCCTTCAGACCAGATGGCTGATTACTTGTCTCGCCTAGGTCTCGAGGTCAAGCACGGGAAAACCCTGACGGTCACAATCCCTACATTCCGACCAGATCTTCGACGTGAGGCAGACTTGATTGAGGAGGTCGGGAGACTCCATGGGTATGACGCAATCCCAGAAAAACTTCCTGAGGGAGAAACAATCCAGGGATCGGACAGTCCACAAGGAGCATTCGCCTCGCAAGTGTCCGAAATATTGATATCCTGCGGATTACAGGAGGTGCTCACCCATACTCTGTCGGCTCAATTGCCTCACGAAGGAGACATGGTGACCCTAAAAAACTTCATAAGCGAAGATCTGAGTCGCCTGAGGAAGCACCTCATACCTAATCTCCTTAGTGTGATTGGCTATAACGCGAGCCGTGGCATCCGAGACATCGGCGTATTTGAGATAGGACGTGTATTTGAGCCACATGACGATGACACGATTACCGAACGGCTCAGCATAGCAGCATCCATTACCGGGTCGCTGTGGGAAAATACATGGAACATCGATCGAGACTCTTCGATTGCTGATTTCTTTACTGCCAAAGGAATGGTCGAAACGCTCTTCGACCGCCTGGTAGGTCGGGAACCGTCATTCAAGCAGGCTGAGATCGCCGGTTTTCATCCGAAGAGAGCGGCAGAAATATACATAGACGACGCAAAGGTCGGAATCATTGGTGAAGTAAGTGCGGAAATCTCAGAGCATTTCGACCTTCCGGATCGAACATACGCCTTCGAACTTGATTTTGATGAACTTATGAGCCGCCAACGCGGTGCCGAGGCGTATAAGCCGCTTTCCAAGTTCCCGGCTGTAACCAGGGACCTTGCGGTCGTGGTGAGCGAGGAGATTGAGTATCAACGCGTGAAAGAACTATTGGTTGAGGGAGCCGGCGACCTGCTCGAAAGACTGTGGCTTTTTGACGTATACAAGGGTCCACCGCTTGCCCCCGGTCACAAGAATCTGGCATTTCGCATCGTGTTCCGTTCTGCCGACAGGACACTGCGCGATGAGGAAATAGATGGTCGAATAACACGGATGAAGGAACTCCTTGCCAGGGAAGTGGCGGCATCATTCAGAGAAACCTGAAATCTGGAGCAGGAAAATGGGTACTCAACGTAAACCATCAGCCTCTGAGATCGAGTCGGTGATTCGATCATTGACGCACGTCATCTCCGCCCGAGTCGTGATGGGCAAGACTGGCGAAATCGAAGAAATCCACGTGCTGACCGAGTCAAGCCGTGCACCAAAGCAGATGGTTCGCGACGTCGAATCGGCATTGATGGCTCAGTTTGGCATGGAACTTGACCACAAGAAGGTTAGTATTGCCCAGACGCAGGACGGTAAAAAGTTTCGATACGACATCGGACGCCTGAAGTTTTCAGAGGTATCAATATCTCTGAATGGCGCACGCGCCGAAGCCATCGTCCATTTGAAAAAGGACGGCGAAATATGCACTGGTAAGTCATCCGGACACAGCTCTTCACACAGCCAACTCCGTCTTATTGCGACGGCTACTTTGCGCGCCGTCGAGAACATCGAAGGCGCGGATGGCACATTCGTACTCGAAGACGTAGACGCTAGCGTCACTCTATCCGGACGAAATGTGGTCGTCGTGCTGGTGAATATGATAACCCCTCGCGGGGAAGACCAACTTGTGGGGTCAGCGATTGTAAAACAAGACCTCTGGAAGGCAGTCGTGAATGCTACGCTGGATGCAGTTAACCGCCGACTAGGTCTCATGCCCGAGGATTAGCGTGGGCACCCGCACACCTTCGGTGCGATCCGACGCGACTGCGCGACCGAAAAGATTCGAGGAAAAATCATACGCCTACAGGGGTTGACAATCCTTGCCGTGCGTGTTACTATTTCGCGAAAGGTGTTACTTACGAATGGCAAAACTAAAAAGGTTTGGCGTCTCTATACCGGCGGAACTCGTTCACGCATTCGACGCGCGCATACACTCAAAAGGATACCGCACGCGCTCTGAAGCAATCCGGGACATCATGCGAGACTACCTCGTGGAAGGCGAATGGGAAACCGGACTAGGAGACGTGGTCGGCACATTGACAATAGTCTACGACCATGAAACTCGCGAACTCTCCAATGTTCTCACCAGTCTTCAGCACAATTACAACAAGGAGATAATATGCACAACACATGTCCACCTCGATGAACACAACTGCCTCGAGGTCATCATTGTCAAAGGCAAATCTGAGCAGGTGCGCAGGATTGCGGACAAGATTGTTAGTGTGCGCGGCGTGAAACATGGTAAATTGGTGTGCACCACCACCGGAGAAAGTCTGGTTTAGCCAATTTTGTTTTCGCAAAGGAGTAACACGAGTCTGAAAAACTTGCTACCAACCACTTGGCAAGGTAAGAAAGGGTGTTTGGAATGAAAAGATTCGCGCTTCTAATTGTTTGCATTCTTGGGCTCACAATACCGAATTGCCTCGCGGATACTATGTGGGACTATGAAGCCGTCGATTCCGTTGGCTTCGGAACGCACCCTAAGGTCAATGCGAGTTACGAGGACCCAAACAACAAGGTGACAGTTGAAGGAATCGCACTCGCTGGTGTCAGTGAGATCTTAAATCCTGCTAGCCAATATACAGTGTTTCTCCAAGACGACACCAGTGATCGGGGCGGCATACAAGCCTGGGCAGGTTCATGGTTCTACGGCACTCTTTGGAGTTACTACAGAACGACCGATTACGTTGACTTCCAGGCAGGAGATCGCCTGCGAATAACTGGTTTCCTAGCAGACGCAGGAAGAGGGAAAGTCGTCATAAACCACAGACACTCAGCGCTTCCGGAATTGGTTTTTCACGTTGAGGTCCTGGAACATGTTGGTCTTCCAGATCCTGCCCTAATACCCTCCATCTCACACTGCAATTACTTTGATCAAACTCGTGCCGGCGGAGGCGAGCGTTACCAGACCAGGTATGTGATGCTACACGGAGTGCAGATCACAGGCGGAACCTGGGGTAATAATTCCCTGCTAACCATAAGCGATCCCACAGGCTCGGTGGGCATGCTACTTTCGGCAATGGGAAACTTTAGCACAAACCCACAACCTCAAGGCAAGTTGAACGTCGTAGGTATTTTTGACCAAGAGGATACAACTGAGCCCTATACTGAGGGCTATAGGGTGTGGGTTAAGAAATACGAAGACCTCGCGCGTGCCTTGGATTACTGTCGCGCAGTGAGAGATTGCGAAGATGGAACGAGAATCGCCCTGGTTGACAAAGTGGTCTCACGCTCATATGGCAGTTACTTCTACATTCAAGACCAGGGGCGCTCCGGAGGCATCAAAGTATTTAGCGGCCACCCGGTCAGCCCTGGAGATGTTGTAGCCGTCCAAGGAGTTGTTGTCTCGGACGGATCCGAGAAAGCCATAGACGCCACCTCAGGGTATGTTTCAATCTGCGGAAGCGGGCAAGCCAGGCCCCTGCTTGTAAATGGCAGGGTACTGAAGGGTGAATATGGTCTCGATGTCTACGGAATGCTCGTACGCAGTGTCGGAAAGGTAGTCAGATACCTAGGCGACGGAATATACGAAATCGAAGTCGACCTTGGAGAGAATGTGCTTGTTGACTCAAACGGCTTTCAATTTCCTTCACCGGGCACCATGGTAGGCGTTACCGGAGTAGCAAAAAGAGACGGGGATTCAACAGTCATCTTGCTTTCCAGCGAACAAGACGTTTCCACCTTAGATTAGACACGAAAAGATGGTAAACAAGAACAACACTGGCTTATCGCTAATCGAGATTATTGTGGTCACCGCAGTAATCGCCATACTGGCTGGGCTGTTGTTCCCCGCCTACACTACCGCCAGGTTGCACGCAAAAGTTGCCAGAGTCCATGCCGACCTGAACCAAATAGCACTGGCGATCAAAATGTATCGTTTAGACTGGGCGGGGCTGCCGCCAGTCCGATCATCCTGCATGAATAATGCTCAAATCGACTATTACGAGGTCCCACGGGAACTTACCAACTACGGCTATCTCAGCGAGAAGGTCACTTTAGACCCTTTCAACTATACGACTGACAGTCAGAATAGGGAAGGCAGAAAGTACAAGTATATCGCCATAAACTGGGGGTACAGCAACAATACAAAAACCGAGTTTGGCATGTGGATACCACGAGATTACCCTACAAGTAATCAGGAATGTGTTCTTTACTACCGCAAGGGCGGTGGGTACTGTGTTTTCGATGGCGGCAAGACGTATGCCGCTGATCCTCCCGTGCTGTGGGCAATATGGAGCGTCGGACCAGGTGGAGATCCCGGATGGGTGGCTTCAGGTAATCGCATGCTTCCTGTACCCAAAAAAGAGTGGTATCCGTACAATAGGAAAGGAGTTATTGTCTTGCTCAGCGACGGGCGGTCGTCACCCTAAGGAAACCAGAATGCGCAAGGAAACACACATCATAGCCATTGCCCTGCTTGGTATTTTGCAAGTTGCGTTCTTATGTTCTTGCACGAATACCACAGACAATCGGATCCAAGTTCTTGCCAGCACCAGCCTCATTGAAAGTAGCGTAAAAGACATTGGCGGGAGTTTGGTAGATGTAAATGTGATGATTCCCCCCGGCAGTTGTCCAGGGCACTACGACCTCCGCCCTGGAGATGTCAGACAGATGTCGCGCAGCCGAGTCCTCTTCTACCATGGGTTCGAACATCTCCCACCAACTCTTCTGCGCCGGTCACGTGGGCACGAGGCTTTTGCAGTTCGAGTCAAAGGCAACTGGTTAGTGCCTGAAAACTACAAAAATGCTGCGCTGATCATTTGCCGCGAGTTATCAAGGATAGATGGAACCCATCGCTCCGAGTATGAGAAGAGTTTCGCGGACCTGAGCGCAAGGATTGATACCGTAAGCCGAGCACTGTTGCAAGATTTGACGAGTTCCAAGTGCCGCGGAACTCCAGTGATTTGTTCGGACCAGCTCACTCCGCTGCTTAGATGGATGGGGTTGAAGGTTGTGGCTTCGTACGGAAGACCCGAGGAGTTCACGCCCAATGTGCTCCACCACCTTATCGAGATCGGGAAAAAGGCAAATGTGCGGCTTGTCGTTGACAATTTACAAAGCGGACCTGCAGCAGGAAAGCAAATTGCGGAGGCACTCGGCGTGAAGCGCGCGGTACTCTCTAATTTTCCCGGCGGATTCAAAGACACAGACACCTGGGAAAAGTGCCTTCGTGACAATGTCAGGCGGGTGATAACCGCGCTGACCGACCACGCCAATCAAACGCTGTCGCCATGAACGCTGTTGATCTCCAAAACATATACCTTGCCTACCGGGGAAAACCAGCTCTCAATAACGTATCTCTTTGCGTGCCCTCGGGAAGCCTTCTGGGAATCTTCGGACACAACGGAGCAGGCAAAACGACGCTCCTCAAGGTGATCAATGGTCTACTGAGACCAGCCCGCGGTTCGGTTTGTGTACTTGGCAGACGGCTGAATAACGAGTCTTTCACGGAAATCCGCAAGCAAACTGCATACGTCCCTCAGAACATAAAAGTGGACCCGCGAATGCCTATCACGGCATTTGATGTCGTAATGATGGGTCGCTTTGGGAAAATTGGTTTACTCAAACAACCTAACACGCGCGACATCAATGCGGCTACCACTGCCATGGAATTACTCGAGGTGTTGCATCTGGCGGACCGGCTATATGGCGAAATCTCCGGAGGAGAGCAGCAGCGCATCTCGATTGCGAGAGCAATTGCTCAGGAACCCAGTTTGCTCCTTTTGGACGAACCAACAAACTCAATTGACTGGGAATTCAGGAGCAGGCTGGGCAAGATCATCGAGAAGATACATAGTGAAAGGGCACTCACCACGATCATTGTATCCCATGAAGCCGATTTTCTAGCAGATGTCTGCGACAGCATTGCAGTCATGGACAAAGGTAGGATACTTGGCACATGGGCGCGTGAAGAATTTGTGCGGGAGTACTCGCAGTCCAGAATGTCTTGATTACCTCAAGACGAAAGAAGATGCCTAATATGGATATGTTACGAGATCAATTCATGCAGAATGCGGTGCTGGCGACTTTGTTCGCGGGCATTTCGTGTGCATTGATAGGTGTACTGGTAGTCACGATGCGCCTCTCATTCATTGGCGTATGCATGTCGCACTCCGCGTTTGCAGGGGCACTCCTGGGTCTAGTGATTGGCTGGAATCCCCTCGCAACCGCAATGCTTTTCAGCCTTGCCGCGGCTGGAGCATTGGGGCCAATAGCAGACAGGGGTGAGTTTGACCCAGACACTGCCATGGGTGTCGTTTTTTCTTCATCACTTGGACTTTCGTTCTTGCTACTGGCCCTCGTACCGGGTCCAAAGACAGAGGCGCTCAGCCTGCTCTGGGGGAGTATACTCACGGTCACTAGGACGAACCTCCTTCTTATGGCAGGAGTCGCTCTTGGAATTCTCGTACTCCTCAAACTTTTCTACAAAGAAATCGAAGCAGTCATGTTCAGCCGTGAACTAGCCTTAGCCTGCGGTGTTCCAGCAACCGCTGTATTCTATGGCTTATTGGTGGCAAGTGGGCTGGCAATCACCACGTCTCTAAGCGCTATCGGAGGGCTCCTTGTCTTTAGCCTCGTGATTAACCCGGCAGCAGCAGCATATCAAATCGCACGCAACCTCAAGAACATGTTCCTTTTGGCGGTTACTTTCGGCATATTATCTGGCTGGGTAGGTCTGGCACTCTCGTGCATTCTCAACCTCCCCACAGGTGCTTTGATAATTGTAGTCTCCAGCATAATATTTATTACAGCAACTGTTTTCTCACCGAAAAAGAAAAAACTACAGGCAAGCATTGTCGAGGCAGGCAAAACCGAAAATGGATAGGAAGCAATTCTTCGACCAACTTGCGCCCGAGTGGGAAAAGTCCGCGCCTGCGGACTTGAGCCAGCGCCTTGAGCGGGTCGTTTCAATGAGTCGCATATCACCAGGTTGTCGCATACTTGATGTTGGTACAGGCACTGGAGGCCTCATACGTTTCATACTCAAAGCAATTGGCAAAGAGGGCTACGTCCTGGCAATTGACATATCCCCGGATATGATAGCAGTGGCGAAATCCAAAGGGTTCCCCGCCAATGTAGAGTTACAAGTAATGGATGCTCATAACCTGAATGTACCAGACAACAGTTTTGATACGGTAATGTGCAATGCTGTCTTCCCACATTTCGAAGACAAGGAATCGGCGCTGAGGGAACTCCAAAGGGTCCTCCGCCCGGGAGGAACACTTGTGATCTCGCACCCAATAGGACGCGAAGCGGTTAACAAACTACACAGTGAGACAGGCTCAATTGTTGCGGAAGATCGTGTGCCGACTCCTGAACAAATGAGGGATTTGCTAGAGCGTATGGGCTTTGTGAATATCGAAATTCTGGACGAACCCGAATTTTATATCGCCATATCCCGTAAGCCTGCATCCTAGCATGCGACTCTCCATACTAAAAGCCCTGCGCATCGTTACCTGATTTGCCGATAATCTGCGTGCTTCTTGTTAAGAAGCCACCAATATCAGAGAACCCATCTCCTGTAGCCGCCATGATTGGCTTTTCGTGCGAATGAAGGCACTCACCCGGCGCTTGACTTGACGTCACTGGTAGAAGCGCGGATAATAGGCAAGCATCCCACTAGGTTTGAGGTTTGCTTGTTAGATTTGTGGGACGGATTCCAATTTTAGCGTGAATCCGGGAAAGGAGAGGATCCGAATGCTAGCAACTGCTACGATTGCGTTGGTTGTGATTCTGGGAATCGCAGCAATTTTCGTCCTCTGGTTGATTTACCTCTATAACCGGCTCATCGTACTGCGCAATAGGATAAATAACGCTTGGTCGCAAATCGACGTCCAACTTCGCAGACGGTACGACCTAATCCCCAACTTAGTGGAGACTGTCAAGGGATACGCGGCGCATGAAAAGGAAGTCTTCACGAAAGTCACAGAAGCCCGCGCGGCGATGGCTCAGGCACAAACAGTCGCTGAGCAAGGTCAAGCTCAAAACATGATAGCCCAGGCGCTTAAGAGTCTCTTCGCTGTCGCAGAGGCTTATCCAGAATTGAAGGCTAACGAGAATTTCAAAATGCTCCAGGAAGAACTTTCCGGTACGGAAAGCAAGATTGCATATGCCCGCCAATTCTATAATGACAGTGTGATGGCCTATAACACCCTGATCCAATCATTTCCGGCCAACTTCTTTGCCGCACTCTTTGGCTTCACCGAGCGGGATTACTTCCCGATGGAAGAGGCGGCTCGTGAGCCTGTCAAGGTGCAGTTCTAGCGTCGAATGTAGCACACCGAAATGTGGAGAAGTCCGTATTTACTTGGATTTAGTTCTCTATGCGTTTAGCGTAGGACAGGTAGATGTACGAACAAATTTCTTCAAATGTGAGGAGATCATACTTTATCATCTTTGCGTTCATTGTCCTTATTGGCTTATTAGGATACGCTTTAGCCGAGTACACAGGTGCGCCTGAACTGTTCCCTCTTGCTGTGGTGTTTGCAATTGCAACTAGTACTATAAGTTACTACCAAAGCGACAAGATTGTGTTGGGCATATCGCAGGCACGACCAGCTACGCGCGAGGAAAACGCATTCCTTATAAATTCCGTGGAAGGGCTCGCAATAGCAGCCGGAATTCCCACCCCTAGGCTTTATATAATTGACGACACTGCACCCAACGCTTTTGCCACCGGACGCAACCCGGAAAATGCCGTTATATGCGTGACCACGGGGCTTATTCAAAAGTTGAACCGTGCGGAAATCGAAGGCGTTCTAGCGCACGAGATGGCTCACATTAAGGCATACGACATAAGACTGATGACACTGGCTGCAGTCTTGGCAGGCACGATCGTTTTGCTTGCTGACTGGATGCGCAGAACCATGTGGCTAGACGCGGGGCGTGACCGCAGAGGACGGGGCGCGTTCAGCCCATTTGTGCTTGTAATCGTGCTTGCAGCGGCACTGCTTGCTCCACTAATTGCCAGCCTAATGCAACTGGCGCTCTCTCGAAGAAGGGAATACCTTGCCGACGCCCAAGGTGCATTACTAACCCGCTATCCCGAGGGGTTGGCAAGTGCTCTGGAGAAAATTGCCGCCGATCCTGAACCACTTGAAGCAGCGAACAAAGCAACTGCTCACATGTACATCTACAACCCGCTCCGTGATTATCGCGGCTGGCTAAACTCACTATTCAGCACCCATCCCCCCATTGAAGACCGCATTCGCCGACTCAGGGAGATGTAAAAGCAGTGTCACACTACCCACTAGGAGCAGGTTTAGAACCACCACCTGGCTTCCATGCGGTTAAACGGAATTTTCGCCTGCTCGCCATGGATGCCATCTTCTATTTTTGCGGCCTGGCATTCATGGATGCGTCCACTGTCCTGCCCGCCTTCCTTGCGACGCTGACAAGTTCTCCACTGGTCATCGGAACATTGATTGCGATCCGACCTGCGGGTATCTTCATTCCTCAATTATGGACTGCGCACTATCTCAGCGGCAGGAAGCAACACAAGTCGTTCCTCATAAAGGTTGCCGCGGTTTCCCGTGTCGCCATCACATTTTTTGCACTCATTTTGTTTGTTTCTGGGCCAAAGAACGCAGGCTTGATGTTGACCGGATTCATCCTTTTTTACACGGCTTTCTGGTTTTCCGAAGGTGGCGCAGGTGTTCCCTGGACCGACCTTGTGGCGAAGACAATTCCGGAGAGGCTCAGGGGCCGACTATTCGGACTGATGCAAGTAGTGGGAGGGTTACTTGCCATGATGGCCGCCTGGCTCGTGAAATGGACACTCGGACCGCACGGCCCCGCCTACCCAACGAACTATGCTTTCTTAATGGCTGTATCCGCCTTGTTTTACTGGCTGAGTCTGATAAGCCTTGCGTGTGTCCTTGAGCCCGAAGGTCCTATCGAGAATCACAACGGCGGATTCTGGGAGTATCTGGGCAAACTCGGCAAGGCATTCCGCCAACATTCACAGTTGAAACTCCTCATAGCCATCCAACTATTGGTGGGCATGAATGGTCTCTCTCTTCCCTTTTACATACTGTACGCCGAGAAAGTCGCACGAATTGGTGGGGGAATGGTGGGTGCCTTTCTGTTTGTGCAGACGGCGGGTAGTATTCTCTCTGCGCTCATTACTGGTCAAATCAGTGACCATCGGGGACCTAAATCGGCTATCATGATCGCTGTCATTCTTGCGGTACTCACACCCGTCTCGGCGCTCATGATGAGGAATGCGCCGGGATGGACGTTTGGAATCGTGTTCCTCCTGTTAGGTGGTCTCGTCGGATGCGCATGGATAGGTATGACAAACTTCCTACTGGAGATCTCCTCGCCAGAAGAAAGGCGTGGTTTCATCGGGCTAATGAATACTGCAAATGTCCCTTCGTTGCTTTATCCCGTACTTGGAGGACTCGTCGTCCAGTTCCTTTCACATGAGGCTGTTTTTGCGCTGACCGCGTTGACCGGCTTAATCGCCCTTTTGCTGTGCATCATACTCCCGCCTACGAGGTCGCCAATTTAAACGCAGTAAGCGCAGTGATGAGAACGAGACAGTAACCTCTGGATGGTCTTCCTTGCGGACGTCCACCTATCTTGATATAATCCTGATGCGAAACGGTGTAAGTCTGTTCAGTATCCCGCGTGGAGGTATGGCATGCTCGAACGAGCGAAAGAAGTTCTCGACACCGAAGCCAACGCAATCCTTTCCCTCAAAGAACGTCTGGACGAGCACTTTACTGAAGCAGTTGATCTGATCCTCAAGTGCAAAGGGCGGGTTGTCGTCACAGGGATGGGCAAGTCTGGCGCAATCGGTAGAAAGATTGCCGGAACGCTTGCTAGCACGGGTAGCCCTGCTCTGTTCCTCCATCCTGCAGAAGGAGTCCACGGTGACATTGGCATGGTAACCAGTCAGGACGTGGTTATTGCTTTGTCCAACAGCGGCGAGACAGACGAGATAATGTCCATCGTGCCAATTATAAAACGCATCGGGGCAAAGTTGATCTCAGTCGTCGGCAGAGCAGATTCCGCGCTTGCAAAACACAGCGACGTAGTCCTCGATGCCTCTGTTGAAAAAGAAGCGTGCCCTCTCGGGCTTGCACCTACGGCGAGTACTACGGCTATGCTGGCGCTCGGCGATGCTCTCGCACTCTGTGCGATGGAAGCACGTAAGTTTACGCGCGAAGATTACGCGCTGCTGCATCCAGGCGGTGCTCTTGGTCGCAGATTGACACTTCGTGTGGGCGACGTGATGAGGACTGGCGACCGGGTTGCCATCGTGGATGAAGACGAGATCGTCCGCGAGGTGCTGTTTGCCATTACACGCGCAGGAGCAGGCGCAGCAAACGTAGTCAATGCCGAACGCAAACTCGTCGGCATAATCACAGACGGCGATGTCCGGAGGCATATGCTGGCAGACGAGAGGTGCCTTTACAAGAAAGCCTCGGAAATAATGACCAAGAACCCAAGGTACATAAGGGCAGACCAATTAGCAACCGAAGGGATGCGCATTCTAGAAGTTTACAAGATAGGTGAGCTCCCGGTGCTGGACGATGATTTCAGACCCATAGGAATGCTCATGCTGAAAGATCTGTTTGAAGCGGGCATAGTGTAGTGAACGAAGAGATACTCCGACAAGTCAAGTTGCTAGCAATTGATGTGGACGGCACGCTTACCAGGGGCGAAGTTCTCTACTCTGAATTAGGCGATGAATTGAAGATATTCAACATTGCCGATGGGCTTGCGATTACCTTATGTCAACATGCAGGGTTGCTCACAGCTATTGTCACAGGACGTGAATCTCGTGCAGTCGAACGAAGGGCAAAGGAACTTCATGTCTCAATGATTTTTCAGGGGTGTCGTGACAAAGGCAAGGCAATCAAAGAGATACGGGAAAAACATAGAATTACAAAAGAGGAAATCGCTTTCATAGGGGATGACATAAACGATATCCCAGGCTTTCGAGAAAGCGGGGTTCGCTTTGCGGTCGCTAGTGGGGCAGCAGAACTTAAGTCCCAGGCAGATTATGTGACCATGCTTCCGGGAGGTGATGGAGCAGTCCGCGAAGTTATAGAAATGATCCTTCGTGCTCAAGGCAAATGGGAATCAGCAGTCCAGAGTTACTTGCGTCAACTAGAACAGGCTGAGTAAGGACATGGGCGATCTGACCATCTTGCACACAAGTGACCTGCACGGAAGGATTACACCCGCCGCGGCAGAAAGAATACATTCGGAGAAACAACTAAGTCAAGGGGGCATACTTCTCGATTCAGGCGACGCTGCCACCTCAGGTAACATATACTTTCGACCGGGCGGCGAACCTATCCTAAAAGTAATGAGCGATGTCGCATATGACGCCATGGCGATGGGCAACCGTGAGTTTCACTTTCTCGCTTCGGGTCTCAAGTCCAAAGTTTCACTCGCTAGATTCCCGGTACTTTCAGCAAACCTAAAGTGCAAAGACCCATCCCAACAATTACCCGTCATTGGAAGCATTACGCTCGCAGTATGCGACTTGAAGGTTGCCGTATTTGGATTGACAGTTCCGATGATCACGCAGGACATGTTTGCAAGCAGAGTGAGCCCCTACATTTTCGATGATCCCATTGAAACTGCAAAGCGGGTGGTACCCAAACTTAGGGACTCAAGCGATATCGTAGTGGCACTTACCCACATAGGAATCGACATGGATATAAAACTTGCTGAGAACGTGCCGGGAATTGACCTGATTCTAGGGGGGCACAGCCACTTGATGCCCCCAAACCATGTTACGGTGCAGAATACGCCAATTTTTCATGCTGGCTGTTGGGGAAGGTACATACGAAAAGTCCTGATGAAGCAGACGAACTCTGGATGGCAAGTGACGACAGAAGTGCTCGATTTACAAGAAAGTAAGAGCCGCTGACCATGCAATCATCACCCTGCCCTATTCTTTCTATTCCGGTTTTCCTCCTGATAATCCTAATAACTGCGTCTCTCGGTAGGAGATTGCTCCTGATCATCAAGGTAACCACTTGTAGCCCGCTGGAATGTTGGCTCTTCAGTACGGCACTAGGGCTTGGAACATTCGCTTATCTTGTGCTTGCAGCAGGTATCTCGAAACTCTTATATTGGTGGGCGATCGCTATTGTTCTTGCCTTGATGGGACTCATATGTTTCCGCCAATCATTCTCCGCGTTGCGCGACACCATCAACGGGTTGAAGCATTTGTCCGCTAGAAATATTGGATTATGGGACTTGCTAACAATCGGGTCTTCACTCGTAGTGGCAGGACTTGCATTAGTCGCCGCGCTTGCTCCTCCATCCATTAGTGATTGGGACGGACTTGCCTATCACCTCGCTGTACCAAAGATGTACCTGCGGCACCACAGCATATTTTATGTCCCATTCATCTCCCACTCCAATTTTCCGTTCCTTACCGAGATGCTCTATACGGTAGGTCTCGGATTTGGGAGTACAGCACTCGCGAAACTTTTCCACTACGCAATGTATGTCATCGGAGCATTAGGCATCTTATGCATCTGCAGGCGACACGTAAACCCACTCGCCGGAACGCTCGGTGCGCTAATCTTCATTTGTGTGCCCCTTAACGTCTGGGAAGCCGGCATTGCCTATGCCGACCTTACCACCGCCGCCTATATCCTCCTTGCAGTCTATGCTCTGCTGAATTGGGAGAAAGACTTCTCCAATCCATGGCTGA
>Ga0123519_10000518_pt1 | contig 67715 bp, 55 predicted proteins | sample YelNatPaOPRAMG02_FD_87396 | JGI IMG/M metagenome (GOLD analysis project Ga0123519, IMG submission 87396) | Hot spring microbial communities from Yellowstone National Park - Yellowstone National Park OP-RAMG-02 (version 2) | ecosystem: Environmental > Aquatic > Thermal springs > Hot (42-90C) ...
CACTTACATCAAGTTTACTAGTTTAGTTTAAAAACGCCGGATGTATAGCCATTGAAGCAAAACAAATTAACAATAAACTAATAGACAAGATCTGTTTTAGTTTAATACCTAAATATAACTGAAAATCTCTTGATATAAAATTACAATCTTATAATTTTAAAATTTGAAAAGTATAGGGGAATTTTAAATTTTTATACAAATATGGGGGAACATTGTTAATAATTTTGTAGTTAAAAAAAATAATATTTATTTGTTATGCTATAAAAGGATATGAAACTTAAAATTTTTCTTACATATTTATTGGGTTTTGTTCTGGTTTTTCTTGTAGCCTATTTTACTTCCTGCGATTCAGGAACTGGAATTACAGAACCTCCTCCACCCCCACCTCCTTCACCAAATCCATATGGAGAGGGAAATGGTAAAATTACATTTTATAGGACTTCTCAAATTGCAGGACCTGTGATAATCAGGATTTCAAGTTATCAGTTTAACGACTCAATTGTTTGGATTTCACCACCTATGTGTGATACAAATATTGCGACATCGGTTATACTAAAAAAAGGTGATTATACAGTAAATATTGAAGGAGCAAAGTTTCTATGTAATTATAACGTTAAAATTAAAGAAAGAAAATGCAAACTCCTTGATTATACCAATTGTAATGGTGGTTATGTTGGCTGTTATGATCTAACTGGAGTTTGGATTAGGACTGCGGATGGTCCTTGTCCTAATTGTAAGGGATTAAAAGTTCAGTTCTCTAATGGAATAGGAGAGGTAATTTATACACCTCCAGGCTGCAGATTTGCTTTATGGGATATAAAGTGGAAAAATTTTGATATTAACAATTGTACAATTTATGATTTAGCTCGTGACCAGTATGGTGGTTCGCCTGATTACTTTTTAACTAATATAACTTTCTTTAACAAAGATTCAATTGAATTAAATGGTCCATCTGGTATAATACCTTATTCTAGAATTTCATATACACTTGAAAAGAAAAATGAAAATAATTTCCGTCCTATTGAAGTTGAGCATAATATTCCTGATTCAGAGTTGCAATTGGGAAGATGAACCAATACCAACATTACCTCCAGATCCGGGTACAGGAATGTGGTTAGTTGGAAGTCTTAATACAGGCGGTGATGCAAGGTATGTAAAGAGTGGGATAATTAATCAGACACAATATGCATTTCTTGCTGATGGTGATAAGGGTTTTGAGATTATTAATATTGCAGATGCTTCTTCACCTGTATTAACATATAATTTTAATACAGGTGGCTTTGTAAGAGAAGTGTTAATAGATACTATTGATAATAATGTATATGCTTTTCTTTCTGATAAAGTAAAAGGACTTTTTATTCTTAATATTTCAAATCCTCTAAATCCTATCATTGATACGAATATTCTTTATACCAGTGGTGTTAATTCGGTTGAGTTAAAAGATAACTGTTTACTTGTTGCACTTTTATCGGGTAGTATAAAATTACTCAATGTAGATAATATACAAGATTCTGTGTATGAACTTAATACTTATACACCAAAAAACACAGTAGAACATATAGAAATAGCAGGTAATTATGCATATTTTATTGAACGAGTTACAGGATTAGAAATTGTCGACATAAGTAACCCTTTTTCACCAATTTTTGTAACTACTTTTAAGAGTCCTGGTAACTGCTATGATATAAAAATTGCAGATGATATAGCATATATTGCGGAAGGTAATCCTAATGTGAGTGTTATTAGTGTAGCAAATCCTTCACAACCATATTTTATTAGAATTGTGGATTTAAATACGGATGTTCGTGCCTTAGATTATTCACCAAATTTTCTTTTTGCTGCTGAATACAATGATGGTGTTGAAGTAATGAATCTTTTTAATCCGACTGAGCCCGAATCTTTTGCATATTTCGAACCTGGAGGTTTTTGTTACTCAGTTGATTATTTCAAGGCAAAAGTTCTTGTTGCAAATGGTGCGAGGGGATTATTGATATTGAGATATTAGTTTTCATTTCAGTAAATATATACCTCAATTTTTATAATCCAATCAAAATATTAAAATAAAACTTAAAGACCCCTTAAAGGTTAGTCGCAATTATTTATTATGTATGGGATTTAACATATTTTTTTGTTTATAGTTTATATAAGTTTATTAAAATTTAAACCATTCAGGAGGAAAAATTATGGAAGGTACAACACAAAAGACTATGCCCTTACTTGGAGATAAGTTCCCTGAGTTAATAGTTCAGACAACTCATGGAGAAAAAATTCTTCCAAAAGACTTTGAAGGGAAATGGTTTGTTCTCTTCAGTCACCCGGCAGATTTTACGCCCGTTTGTACTACTGAATTTGTAGCATTCCAACAGAGATATGACAGGTTTCGTAAATTGAACTGTGAACTTATTGGGTTAAGTGTAGACCAAGTGTTTTCACATATTAAATGGGAAGAATGGATTAAGGAAAAACTTAATGTCAAGATTGAATTTCCAATAATTGCAGATACAGGAGCTGTAGCTCAGGCACTCGGTTTAATTCATCCGGGAAAAGGTACAAACACTGTACGTGCTGTATTTGTTGTAGATGATAAAGGTTATATTAGAATTATCCTTTATTATCCACAGGAACTCGGAAGGAATATGGAAGAGATTCTTAGGGTTGTAGAAGCAATGCAAATTTCAGATGCTAATGGTGTGGCAATGCCAGCCAACTGGCCTAACAATGAAATAATTGGTGACAAGGTAATTATTCCGCCAGCTAAAGATGTTAAAACAGCAGAGGAAAGATTACAGAAGTCAAAAGCAGGAGAATTTGAATGTTTTGACTGGTGGTTATGTTATAAAAAACTTACGAAATAAATTAGTAAGTTTTTTTATTTCAGAGTCGATTTTAGTTTTTGTAAAGAAGCATTTGAGTGTAGTTTTTTATAAAGGGTTTCATTTAAAACACAATTTAATTTTTGAGGAATGAAACTCTGATGTATAAATTTGTTTATTGACAATTTTTATTTGATATTATATTTTTGTAATGCTTCTTGGAAGATAGCTCAATGGTGGAGCATTCGGCTGTTAACCGAAGGGTTGCGGGTTCGAGTCCCGCTCTTCCAGCAATAACCACTTTAGCTTAATAAATTCTTACCTATTAGATTTTAAAAGTCAGATCTTTTTTAACTTAATGAATCTTTTATAGCTATAAGTTTTCTTTACCAGTTTTAAATGTCCTTAAGTAATTAGAAAGTTTTTTGTATTTGGAAAGGGTAATTTATAACACTGATTTTGCTTAAAAAATTAATTAAATTAATAGTTAATATAAAAATGAGTTTTTATTTAATTAGAGCATAATTAGAATTGTATTAAGTACTTTTTATGATTTTTATTGAATCTTTATATTATACCCTGTAATAGAGGGGTTTTTTATGATATGGTAATGCAAGGATTGAATATTGAACCTTTAACGATAACACAACTAACAAGGGATATAAAAATTCTTCTTGAAAGTAGCTTCAATTCACTTCTTGTTGTAGGAGAAATTTCAAATTTCAAAAGACATTCCCAGTCAGGACATTGTTATTTTGTTCTAAAGGATGAAGGGGCAGTTATAAATGCAGTGCTCTGGAATTCAAGGTATATGGAATTAAATTTTACTCCTCAAGATGGACAGAAAGTTCTTGTTCAAGGAAGAATTACTGTATATGAGCCTCGTGGAAATTATCAGTTTGATGTGTGGGAAATGCAACCTTACGGGATAGGAAACCTACAACTTGCCTTTGAAGAGTTAAAAAAGAAACTTAAGAAAGAAGGTCTTTTTGACCAACGTTACAAGAAACCATTGCCAGAATTTCCGATGAAGGTAGCTATTATTACTTCAGAGACTGGTGCTGTGATAAGAGATTTCAAAACGGTTGCTGCAAAGCGATTTCCTATTGCAAAAATATATTTGATACCAGCCCGTGTTCAGGGTCCTGGTTCAGTAGAAGATGTTTGTAATGCACTCGAATTTGCAAATTCATCAGATTATGATTTTGATATTATTGTTTTAGCACGTGGTGGTGGTAGTCTTGAGGATTTATGGACTTTTAATGAAGAAGCTGTAGCAAGAGCTGTTTTTAAATCAAGAATACCTGTTGTTAGTGCTATCGGGCATGAAGTAGATTTTACAATATGTGATTTTGTTGCTGACCTTAGAGCACCTACACCTTCAGCAGCAGCAGAAATGATTTTCCCTGATAGAGGCGAATTACTCGAAAAGATAAAAAGAATTGAGGATACTTTACGCTTTGATGTCAAAGATCGTATTAGAAGGTTAAAAGATTCTATTGAATCTTTAAGTAAAAATTATTTTTTTAATAAGCCAAGGGATATATTACTTGATTACAAAATTAAACTTGATGATATTTATAAAGATTTAAGTGATATGGTTAATAATAGACTAAATAGTCTTAAAGATTCTCTGACTAATTCAGAACGTTCATTAAGGCAATTAAAAATGTCATTCAGGTTTAAAGAATATCGAATGTCAATTGATGAGAGTTCAAATAGATTAAAAAGATTAGTTAATAATCGCATTGTGAGCTTTAAAACTGCAGTGGATAGTTTAGAGAAAGTGTTTCAACAAATCAACCCTGCACTTACCCTAAAAAGGGGTTATACTTATATTCTTCGTGACAATAAAACTGTTACCCGTTCTAACGAATTGAATGTTTCAGATGAGGTTGAAATAGTATTTTATGATGGTAAAAATAAAGCAATAGTAAAATAATAATAACAAAATGCCAAATAAAAATAATAATAAACAAGATTCTTTTGAGAAGGCTTACCAACGCTTACAGGAAATACTTCAGATCCTCGAAACTAAAACTGAAGAAATTTCACTTGATGATTTACTTGAATATTATGAGGAAGGTTTGAAATTGCTTAAAGTATGCAGAGAAAAACTCACAGAGGCTGAACTCAAAATTGAAAAAATTAGTTCAAATACTGGAGAAGATTCTAACTCAGTCAATTTTTAAAGAATTGAAGATCTGTAATATTATGGCAATAATTATTTTCTAAGATGTAGAGAAAATTTTTTTTAAATTGTTTCAAACATTAAAATTAATATATAAGAATGGATACAGCCACAAACTTTGAACTGAACAATACAAAATTTCTAAAAAATATTGAATTCCCAGTAGATTTAAAGAAACTTAGTCTGTTAGATTTACGACAACTTTCAGAAGAACTGAGAAATTATATAATAGATGTAGTGTCAAAAGTTGGAGGACATCTTGGTGCTTCACTTGGAGTAGTGGAATTAACAGTTGCTTTACATTATGTTTTTGACACACCTGATGATAAGATAATCTGGGATGTGGGACACCAGGCATATGGGCATAAAGTTTTGACAGGTAGGAAAGAAGCTTTAAAGACTATACGTCAATTTGGCGGTATAAGTGGTTTTCTTAAGAGAAGTGAAAGTGATTATGATGTTTTTGGAGCTGGTCATGCTTCAACTTCATTGTCAGCTGCACTTGGAATAGCAACGGCACGTGATTTCTTAAAAAAGAAATATAAAGTTATAGCAGTTATTGGCGATGGGGCTATGACAGGCGGAATGGCTTACGAAGCAATGAACAATATTGGACTACTGAAAAAGGATATGATAGTAATCCTTAATGATAATAAAATGTCAATTGCTCCTAATGTATGGGCATTGCAAAATTATTTTAATGAGTTAATAACAAAAGAATCATATAATAAAATCAGGACAAAAATTTGGCACATTACAGAGAAATTGGATAAGAAAAATAGTGATAGACTCAGACAGCTTGCAGCGCGAATAGAGGGTAGTATAAAAGGAGTATTAACACCTGGAATGTTGTTTGAATCACTGGGATTTAGATATTTTGGTCCTTTTAATGGTCATAATGTTGTGAATCTTGTAAAACTGTTTGAAGATATAAAAAATATGAAAGGTCCTATCCTCATTCATATTTATACAGAAAAAGGGAGAGGACTTCCTTATGCAGATCAACACAGTCAGAAACTTCATGCTTTAAATCCCTTTGACAAGGCAACTGGGATTGAATTGAAAAAGTCTACTGTCCCTTCATATACTCAGGTTTTTGGTGAAGCTATTACAGAACTTGCAAATAGAAATGAAAAGATTATTGGAATAACAGCAGCAATGCCAGATGGAACGGGTTTGAATATTTTAAAAGAAAAGTTCCCTGAAAGATATTTTGATGTAGGAATTGCTGAGCAACATGCTGTAACATTTTCAGCAGGACTTGCCTCAGAAGGATTTACACCTGTTGCGGCAATTTATTCGACTTTTTTGCAACGTGCATTTGATCAAATAATCCACGATGTAGCAATCCAGAAATTACCAGTAATTTTTGCTATTGATAGAGGTGGGCTGGTTGGTGCAGATGGTCCTACCCATCATGGAACATTTGACCTAACTTATTTAAGATTAATTCCTAATATGGTAGTAATGGCACCAAAAGATGAAGCCGAACTTAGAAATATGCTTTATACTGCTACACTTTATAAAAAAGGTCCAATTGCTCTTCGTTATCCTCGAGGAAATGCTGTTGGTGTCCCAATTACTGAATTTGAAAAAATTGAAATAGGTAAAGGAGAGCTTTTGAAAGAAGGGTCTGATCTTGCAATTCTTGGTATAGGAAATATGGCTACCAATGCTTTAAAAGCAGCTTCAAAGCTGGAAAATTATGGTATTTCTGCAGCAATATATAATATGAGGTTTGTTAAACCGCTTGATGTCATTCTTCTTAAAGAGATATTTGAAAAGTATGATAAAATTATAACTGTTGAAGATAATACTATTATTGGTGGTTTTGGGAGTGCCATTGCTGAGTTTGCTGTGCAATATAGCTATAAGAATGATATCTTAATGCATGGTATTCCTGATAAATTTATTGAGCATGGAACTCCAGCTGAACTTCATGCAATGTTAAAACTTGATTCAGAGGGTATTGCAACTATTGCAATTGAGTTTTTGAATAGAAAAACAGTAAAGCGGAGTTTCTGATATATGTTTGAAGTTATAAATCAACATATTACCAAACATAACAGAACAAGTAATGATAAAAAGGTTTATATTGAAACCTATGGGTGTCAGATGAACATTGCAGATTCTGAAATTGTTTTAAGTGTCCTTAGCAAATATGGTTATAATAGTGTTGATAATCTTGAGCATTCTGACTTAATTTTAATAAATACCTGTAGTATCAGAGAACATGCTGAAGAAAGAATTCACCAGAGACTTAATAACCTGAAGATATACAAACATAAGAATCCAAATCTTATAATTGGGATTCTCGGTTGTATGGCTGAAAGGATGCGTAAAGAGATTTTAGAGAAACATAAGATTGTTGATTTAATTGTTGGACCTGATGAATACAGAAAACTCCCGCGATTAATTGAGGATTTTGTTGAAACAGGTGAAAAAGGAATTGCAGTTAAACTATCACGTGTTGAAACTTATGATGATATAACACCCGTAAGAAAAGATGGAGTAACAGCATTTGTATCAGTGATGCGAGGATGTGATAAGTTTTGTACTTTTTGTGTGGTTCCATTTACAAGAGGGAGAGAGAGGAGCCGTAAACTTGAGAATGTTGTTGATGAGGTTAAATTTCTTTATAATGAAGGTATAAAAGAAGTTACACTTTTAGGCCAAAATGTAAACTCATACAACGATGGAGGGAAAGATTTTGCAGAACTTTTACGTAGAGTAGCTCTTGCTGTTCCTGAAATGAGGATAAGATATACTACTTCTCATCCTTATGACTTATCCGATAAATTACTTGAGACGATGGCGGAATTTGACAATATATGTAAGTTTATACACTTACCGGTTCAATCAGGTTCTGATCGAATATTAAGATTGATGAACAGATTATATAGTGTCAAGGGGTATATGGAGCGACTTAACAAAGCCAGAGAATTAATGCCTTCAATTGGACTTTCAACGGATATCATAGTTGGATTTCCTACAGAGACAGAAGAAGATCATAAAATGACTATTGAGCTGATGAAGGATGTTCAATATGATGGGGCATTTATGTTTGCCTATTCTCCACGAGAAAACACTAAAGCTGCAAATATGCCTGATGCAGTACCAGTAGAAATTAAAAAGCAAAGGTTAGAAGAAATTATTGAAATACAAAGACAGATCTCTTATCAAAGGAATAAGAGTATGATAGGAACAATACAGGAAATTCTACTTGAAAGTGTAAGTAAGAAATCTTCTGATTTTCTAATGGGAAGAACAGATTGTAATAAATCTGTTATTGTTCCAAAGAGTGTTTATAAAATAGGTGATAAAATTAAGGTGAAGATATTTAAGGTTAATTCCGCTACATTATTTGGAGAGATTGTAACAGATGCAAGATAGATTAATATTATTAATTTTCTTATTTGTAGCATTTTTTGTTAGAAGACTTCCTCTGAAATTAGTGCAACGGATGGGGAAATTGTTGGGGCTGTTTTTTTTTATCTTGTCCCATTCAGGAAAGAAGTTGCTTTCAGTAATTTAACACGTTGTTTCCCCGATAAAAGTCCTGAATGGAAAAAAGATATTCTCAAAAAATGTTATATTAACCTCGGAATTGTACTCTTCGAAATTCTTTACTTTCCAAAACTTAAAAAGGATTTACTTGAGACATTTATTTCGTTTGAAAATCATCATCTTGTAGTACAGGCACTCCAGAAAGGTAAAGGAACATTCTTTATTAGTGGGCACATTTCGAACTGGGAACTCACTGCATTTGCTTACGCAAGGATATTTAGGACACATCTTAATATTGTTGCTAAAACCCAATCAAACAAATTTGTAAATAGAAAGCTGAATGAATATCGTGAATTAAGTGGTAACGAAATTCTCGAAACGGGTTCATCATTAAGACCAATTTTTCAAAAAATATTGCAAAATGAAATTGTATGTTTTCTTGTCGATCAATCTGCACCTCCTGATTATTCTGTTTACTCAAAGTTTTTTAATACAAAAGTTTCTACTTTTAATGGACCTGCGAAGATGGCATTAAAATATCAAACTGAATTATTGTTTGCTTATGGAATTCGTTCTAAAAACTATAAGTATTATATAACTCTTGAAAAGATTGAATATGATGATATTAAAGAATATTCGGAAGAAAATATTCAGAAACTTACAGATAGAATCAATCAAAAGTTAGAAAGTGTTATTAGAAAATATCCCGATCAGTGGTTATGGGTTCATAGAAGGTTTAAACATATAAAAAAAGATAGTGAATAATGTTTTAGTCATACAGACTTCTTTTCTTGGTGATGTTATACTTGCTCTTCCAATTGCTCAGTCACTGAAAACATTTGATAGTAACATTAGAGTAACATTTCTTGTTATTCCAGAAGTTAAAAATGTTCTTGAAAATAATCCTTTTGTTGATGAGATTTTAGTGTATGATAAACGTAAATTGTCTTATAGTCTAAAAGAATTTTATAAGATTGTCAGAACTATTAGAGAAAAAGCTTTTGATACAGTTGTCTGTCCACATAGATCTTTACGGTCTGCTTTAATAACTCGATATAGTGGTGCAAAGAGAAGGATAGGTTTTGATACTTCATCTACAACTGCATACTTTACTGATGTAGTTACCTATCGTAAAAATGTTCATGAAATAATAAGAAATCTATCTTTACTTGAACCAGTTGGTATTGTCCAGAATGAAATTTTGAGTCCTAAACTTTTTCCTTCAGATGATGATTATATGTTTGTTAATGATGTTTTAAAACAAGCGGGAGTACGTAGTGATGAAAGTATAATAGCAATTGCTCCGGGTTCAGTATGGTTCACCAAAAGGTATCCAGAGGAGAAGTTTATTAAATTACTTGATTTACTTGAGCCAGCTAAGACACCAATAGTCCTTTTAGGTGGAAAGGATGATGAAGGTTTATGTGGTATGATTAAGGTTAAAACAAGAAATTATAAAACTTATAATTTAGCAGGGAAGTTTACAGTTCTTCAAACTGCTGCATTGCTAAAAAGGGTAAGTGTTCTTATAACTAACGACTCAGCACCTCTTCACATAGGAAATGCTGTGGGGACAAGAGTGATAGCAATTTTTGGTTCAACTGTTCCCGAATTTGGTTTTTATCCTTATGGAAAAAATGATGTCATATTTCAAACACATAATTTAGCATGTCGTCCTTGTGGTATTCACGGCAGGAAAAAATGCCCGATTAAAACTTTTGATTGTATGGAAAGAATTGAAGAAATTGAAATAGTAAAAGAAATACAGAAAAGTCTTTAATTTATCCTTTTATAATCCTATTTACATACTTTCCAAGCATATCAAATTCAATATTTACACGGTCACCTAATTTAAGAAATTTAAAGTTTGTTACTTCAAAAGTATGAGGTATTATAGCTACTTTAATAGTAACCCATTTATTTGTCTCCTTAACAATATCAGCAACTGTAAGACTAACTCCATTTATTGCAATGGACCCAACATAAATAATATAGTTCCTGAATTTAGCTGGAAAATCAAAGAAAAATTCCCAGCTATTTAAAAGAGTAACAATTTTCTTTACAATACCTGTTGTATCAATATGACCCTGAACAATGTGTCCGTCGAGAGTTGATTGTAGTTTTACAGGCTTTTCAAGATTTACCATCTGTCCAACTTTTAAGTCTCCGAGATTTGTTTTTTTCAAAGATTCGTTTACGGTAGTAAATTCAAATGTATTTTCACCTACCTTTTCGATAGTCATACAAGCTCCGTTTATTGCCATGCTTAAACCCGTTTTTTCTCCCTTAAGGTAGTTCTTCTTTGTTGGTTGTATAAGAAACTTTATACTGTCTCCCTTTTTAACAATAGAGAGAACTTTACCCATATCTGTAACAATGCCAGTAAACATAAATTATTTTTTTAATTGAAAAAAGATATCGCTTCCACAGTTTCTGAGTTCAGAAATATGTAAGTTTTTTGCTTTTTTCAAATTATCAATTTTGAAATTATCAAACGATGAAATTCCCTGTCCTATAATTTTGGGTGAGATAAAAATGACCAGTTCATCAAAATATTTTGATTGAATAAATTGTGAAAATAGTGATTTACCTCCTTCAACAAGTACACTTGCAATACCAAGTCGCGAAAGACTTTTCAAAATAGTTGACAAATTAAAATATGATTCTTTTATTGGAATATAGTTAATAAATGGTTTAAGATTTTTATTTTTTTTATTAAATATATTAGTTGAAGTAATTACATAAGTCTTATGGTTATATTTGTCTGTAAATACTTTTCTGTCCAATGGTAAAGAGTTAGTCCTATCAATAATGATCCTGTTTGGATTTCTTCCCTTTGTTAGGCGAACTGTTAATGAGGGATTATCATAAAGTATAGTGTTTTTTCCAACAAGTACTGAATCATAAGCGCTTCTTAATCTATGAACTTCTTTAAGTGATTCTTCAGAGGTAATATATTTAGATGAAAAATTTAACAAAGCAATTTTCCCATCAAGAGATTGAGCAACCTTTAAAGTAACATATGGGAGACCTGTTGTGATGTACTTGAAAAAAAATTTATTTAAATCTTTTGATTCTTCCTCAAGTACATTGGTAATTACCTCAACATTTTTTTCTCTAAGTTTTTTTATACCTTTACCATTGACAAGAGGATTAGGGTCGGGGGTTGCAATTACAACTCTTTTTATTTTTTCCTGGAGGATTCTATCAACACAGGGTGGGGTTTTACCATAATGGATACAAGGTTCAAGGTTTACATAAAGTGTAGCTCCTTTCAAATTATACCCTTTGCTTTTTGCATCAAGAATTGCTTCAACTTCAGCATGATTCCCACCAAATTTCCTGTGATAGCCTTTGCCAATTATATTATTATTTTTTGTAATAATGCAGCCAACAAGGGGATTTGGAGATACATATCCAATACCTTTTCGAGCTAATTCTAAACATTTAGCCATTAATTTTTCGTGTTTAGTCATTATAAATTGTTTTTTGTTTTTCCCTTGTTAAAATGCTATCTCTTGAATCACGGTAATATATATAAGAATATTCTATAAACTCCTTAACTTTGAATTTTAATTTTGCTTTTTTTAGAAAAATTGAATCATAAGAGTAAACGTTTGAGAAACCTCCTAATTTCAGAAAGATTTCTTTTTTACCAAAAAAAGTTGCACCAATAACACATTTGTTTAGATGAATTAATCGCTTTCTATTTCTTACATCGGGTACAAAAAAATCCTTTTCTTTACCTATCAGAGTTGCAGGAGAGTGTAACAAGTCACATTTTTCTTTTTGCATAAATTCAATTCTTCGCTCTAAATAATATGGACCATATTCATCGTCAGAATCAAGAAAAGCAACATAGTTTCCTTCGCTGATAAGAATTCCAGCATTGAGCGAAAGTGCAGGACCTCTATTTGAGTGTCTAAGGTATTTAATAAAGGGGTGAGATTTTGTTAGTGGAATTATTATTTTTTCTATACCATCAGTACTTCCATCATCAATAATTATTATCTCGAAATTAGTAATGCTTTGTGAAAAAATTGAGTTAATTGCCCTCTGGAATTTCTTACGGCGATTGAATACTGTTACAATAACGCTAATTAAGTATTTAGATTTTAGTGCATTCAAAATGATTTTCTTATCCAGTTAATTGGATTGAGATCTTTCTTGCCTTCCCATATTTCAAAATGAAATGCCTGACCCATAGGATTATCACCTGTTTTGGCGATTATATTACCTGATTTTACAATTTGTTCTGAAGTAACATTAACTTCACTTAAAGACGAGTACACAGTCCTGTAAAGTGAATCATGTTTTACAATTACAGTTAAACCGAAGTAGGGAACCCTTAAGATTGCCTCAACAATTCCATCATATACAACTTTAACATTGGATTTTCTTGCAATGGATAAATCTACACCGTAATTATACTCTAAAGTACCTGTTTCTGTGTTGATAAAAACTCCATAAGGATTGATTATGTTTATACTTTCAACCGGTAATATTAATTGTCCTTTAAGTTCATTAAGCTTTTTGTTTCCATAGGCTGGTGTTGTATATAGGTTATATACAAAATCAGCTTTTAAATCAGAAAGTTCCTGTTGAATTTCGTTGATAAACGAATTTGTTTTTTGAATTTGTCTTTTAATAACTTCATTTGCAGTTGTTAATGAATCTAATATTTTTTCAGAATTAATCTTTGTAAGTAATAATTTATTCTTTACATCTTTTTTTGTCTTAATATATTCTTTTAAAGCGTTTTTATTCATTGTAGAGAGTTTCTTCTTTTCTTCAAGAAGAATTTTTTCTTTTTTCAAATTATCCATATTTCTTTTCCGTGATTCAGTAACTTTAATGAGGTATTCGAGCTTAACAGTAATTTCATTAAAAGACTTTGATGAAAGAAGGATTTGTAAATCTATGTCTTTACCATTTTTGTATAGCCAAACCAATTTTCGTGCAAATTCGTTTTTTAGCTTATTATATTTGTCCTGCTGTTTTATTAAAGCTGCTTCTTCTAATATTATTCTATCAGGGCTTTCTAACTTGGATGTTTCTAACTTTTCAAGAATTTCGGAGAGTATAGTAATTTCAATATTGAGGGAATCAATTTTATTTTTATATAAATTGATTAAGGTATTGTTTTGTGAGATCCAGCTTTCAAAAGTAATAAGATCACTTTTATAATAGTTTAATTGTTTAAGTAAATCATTTCTATAACTATACAGAGCGTAAACATTTCCTAAAGAAAGGATGAAAAAGATAATAAAGAGCATTTTTTTCATTTCCAGAAATATTGTTTTGCGCTTTTTGGAATTACAATTTTAAACTTTAAAGCCCCTGGATTAATTTCAATTTTTTCATAAGTAATGTAAACAAATTGCTTAGATGCTGGTCGTGAGATAGTAATATTCTCCGGGAGTCGGGCGTTATTATGTATAACATAATTGCTGTATTCTATTATAAGTTCATCTTTTTGTTGGAGATCTTTTTTAATAAATTTTTTGACATCAAATGTTGAGTTTGAAATAACAAGCATTCGATTGCGAGTATCAAGTTTGTTTTTGAAAGATAGTATATATACATCGGCACTATCTTTAAACTTCCAATCAGTAAAATTTGAATCATTTAGATTAAAGGAAGCAGTAAAAGCATTCATTATCTCATCAAATTCTAAATCAATTTTGAGTAAAACACGAATATTATCTCTTGTAGAATAACCTCTAACAACATAATTGTCGTAAATATTTTGATAAATAAAATCTTTTCTTGTAAGTAAAATTTTTGCAATATCAATACCAAATGGTCCTTCTATAAATACGAAAGCACTGTCAGGTTGATGTATACTCAGTGTGAGGCTTCCATCATTTGACATTGTTGGTGTATCAAAACTAATATTTCCCTCTGCATTTAAAGAGTTCAGAATCTGATTTCTTGTTGCTAGAGACTTTTTTATTGTTTCAATCTGAGTTTTTATACTATCTCTGTTTAGTTGTGTAAAAGGGAATACAAAACCTTTAAAACTTAAAAATATGCATAATATTAAAAAAAAGAATTTTGTTTTAAGCATTATATTTTCCCGATTCAATTGTGAATTTGAGCAATAAATCTTTTGAGAATGTTGAATCAAAATTGGTAAATCGTTCAGGATGCCATTGTATCCCCAGCAAAAAGTGTGAATGATAATCAATAGCTTCAATTCCTTCTATTGTTCCATCATCTGCCCTACAATTAATTTTCAATCCCTCACCAAGTCGGTCTACTGCCTGATGGTGAGAACTTGTTACGATCCCTGAGTTAGTCTGGACAATTGAATGTAAGAGAGTATTTTCATAAATATTAATGTTATGATATCGAGGTTCATCTTCTGAGAGTTTTCGATGGTTAACGTTTCTTATTTTTTCTAAATCAAAGACAAGATTTCCTCTGAAGAAAACGTTTATTAATTGAGCACCTCTGCAAATCCCAAGTATTGGCATACGTAAAGAATCAGCGATTTCAAGGAGTCTTAATTCAAATCCGTCACGCTTAGGATTATAAAGATGTTCTGAATTATTTTCTCTCCAATCACAATAAATTTCAGGTGAAATATCTTCACCACCAGTAAGAATTAATCCGCTACAGGACTTTAACTTGTTTAATGTGGAAGGTAAGTTGTAGTCAAGGATAAGATAACTAACCTTGAAATATTCCAACCATTTTATATAGGCATCAAATTTTTTATCACATTTTGAAATGGCAATCATTCAGAAATTGAGATATTTATTTTTAAATAAATTAAAGTTATCAAATTCTATGTCAAGTTTTAAGTAATAAATCGGGTACTTGTTAATGAACTCTTTAAAAGTTTGAATTTTTACGTAATCTTTTAGGGTAGTAACATAAATGCAATTTCCCGTATAAAGAGATTCTAATTTATTTATATCTTTTTGTGTATAGAAATGGTGATCAGGAAAGGGAATCGCATAACAAATCTCATATTTTATTGAATCAAAAAATTTAAAAAAAGAATCATTATCTGCAAGACCAGCAAATAAAATAATTTTAGTTTGTGGTAGAGATTCGCAGACATCTTTTTGATTTTCAAAACCTGCGAATTTGTATTTCATTGTAAATACCTTAGAATTGTTTTTATAAGTATTTCCAATTTGAGCAGGAATTAAATCTTTTAAAAAAGTATTTTCTTGTTTCTTTTCAAAAGAAAATTTAAGGTTAATAACTATTGCATTTGCTCTTTTTAATGAGCTATATGGTTCTCTCATATTCCCCGTTGGAATTAAGAGTTTACAAAGAAAGCTGGATTTAATATTATGTGTTGGAGTTAAAATAACAATATCAACAGTTCTTGAAATAGCTCTATGTTGAAATGCATCATCAAGTAAAACTACATCTGAAGAAAAATGTTTTTCAGCGAACTTTATTCCTTCTGTGCGCTTTTCTGAAGCTATTACAAAAAATTGATTTGGATAATTCATAAGTTCTTTTGTAATCATTAATAACTCATCTCCTGTTTTAAAAGGATTGGATATTAAAGATTTCCCATCCCAGACAACAAGTAAGCCTTTTGTTTTTCTTTTATATCCTCTTGATATAATTGTAACAGTTTTGTTTTGTGAAATAAAATATTTAGCCAGAAAAATAATGAAAGGGGTTTTACCTGAACCTCCACTTGAAATGTTACCAACAGAAATAACGGGTAATGATGAACGATATGATTTGATAAATTGATTATCAAATAAAAAATTCCGAATTAAAACAATCAGGTAATAGATACCTGAAAACGGTAATAAAAGTAATCTAAGGTATTGCACGGGTAAGATATTGAATTATAATATCTTCAGCATTTACATCTGGCTTAACATTGCTTAAATCAGTTCTAACTTTCAATAACCTGTTTTTAATGTTATTTCTATAATCAGTGTCAAAAAGTATTTTCCTCGCTTCATGGTATATATTTTCAACAGTCATCTGATTCTGAATAAACTCTTTAACGATTTGTTCTCTCGCAAGTATATTACATAGTGTAACATATTGAATACGTGCAAAAGATTTTGCAATTAGATAATTAAGATAATTTGTTTTATAAACAGATATAAGTGGGGTTCCCAGTAATGCTGTTTCAAGAGATGCAGTTCCAAATTTTGTAATTACAAGGTCAGAATTCAGTAATGTTTGATAATAAGTCTTACTGTTATTTTCTTCCACTGAGATTAATTCTCTATCTATTATACTTGTAAATTCTTTTTTATTAGTTGTTAAAGGAGTGATAAGTTTAAAATCTATATTATTGTCTAACTTAAGTTTTTTTGCAACTGCTGAAAGTGTTGGTAATATATGAATAACCTCTCCAATCCTGCTCCCCGGCAAGAGAGTGACTTGTTTTGTTTGTAATTCTTTACGTGAAGAATTTTTTAGAAAATTTTCAATACGGCTAAGAACAGGGTTACCGACATATTTTGCTCTGATCCCTTCTTGTGCATAAAACTCAACTTCAAAGGGAAAAATTACAAGCATTTCATCAACATACTTCTTTATATACTTAATTCTACTTTTATGCCATGCCCATAGTTGAGGAGAAATATAGTAAATAATAGGTAAATTAAAATTTTCTTTTACTACTTTAGCTAATTTTAAATTAAATCCTGGAAAATCGACAAGTATTAAAAGGTCAGGTTTGAGGTCACTTATAATTTTTAAGGTTTCCTTAAAGTAATTTCTCAGTGTTCCATAATTTTTAATAACTGAGGTGAAACCACTGTAGTTTAAAACTGAATATTCAAAAAAGAGTTTTGTGCCAGCTTCATATAAGGCTTTTCCCCCTATTCCGTAAAATTTGATGGAATTATTTTTTTGTAAAATTCTTCTTACAAGTTCAGCAGCATTGTTATCACCGGATGCTTCTCCTGATACAATAAAAATTTTATACATAAGGTAAAAATAATATTTACCAAATTAGTAAAAAACAAATTGAATGTAAACTATATTATTATTTAAAAACGGAAAGAAAATCCACCAAGTGCACTAACGAAGATAATATTTTCGTCAGCTGTGAAAATTGTGTGTACGTTTGATTTAACTATAAAAAATATGGAGTTGCTAATAACAATATCAGCACCAACACCTGTTGATGCCCCCAATTTGAAAAGAGATCGAGAATTTCTATAAACTCCGAGTGTATCTGTAAAATCGGTTTCGTTTATTAGTACAGGACCTACTCCAACCTCAAAAAAGAAACTCGATCTATAACAACGTGGACAAAAATAGAATTTTGGTCCGACTGCAAATTCGAGATAATTGCCATTAGGATTATTAGCAGTATTATGAGTAAAAATAAAATCTGTAATTTTAAGGGAGACAGATGTTTCCTCATTGATACGATACAAAAAATCCAACCCAGTTGCGAGACTTGTGCCAAATTTATCTTTAAATTCTTTAACTGGATAAACAGGACCTGCAAAAACTGATAGCTGAAAAAACTTTTCCCTTTTAAAATCCTTGAACTTAATTTCGTAACTCCTTTTTACTGTGGTGTCTTGTGAAAATAAAGTGGGGGTATTTCCTAAAATGAGCAGACTTATGAACAATAGATAGCAAATTATTTTTTTAGTATTCATAGGTAGAATTTGCTCCCTTAAAATGTTTTATATATTATTTTTATAAAAGTTAATTATTTAAATTACTAATGTCAAGAACAAAAGCTAACTATTAGAATCTTATTTGGAATAATAAAGTTCCAATAAAGTGGTTATTTTATATCTTATTTTTATAAAAAAGGTTAAATATCTATATTAACAAAAGTGATGTTAAAAAAGTATTTTAAATATACAGGTAATATAGTATAATAATACCTGTTAAAATAGTAAGAGCCTGTAAAGTTCGAGTTTCTGATTTTAAACCTTCGGTAAAATTAAAAGGTAATTTAGATTGCGCTTCCTGAGGTATTGGTTTAGGGAAAGGTAAAAATCTCTTTACGGACTGACAATATAAAGCATATTTTTCACCAAACTGATTACGAAGATACTCTTCTTCATTTAAGATAATCGCATAATATTGGAATATAAAGAAAAAGACAGCAAGTATTTGTAAATAGGGAAAAAAAGTATAACTCATAATTCCAATTCCAAGATAGATAAAAATATTCCCTGCATATAATGGATTACGTATTAAAGAAAAAGGTCCCTGAGTTACTAAATTAGATCCACCAACTTCAGCAGTTGTTCTGGTTTCGCTGCCAGCATAACTTACCGCATATATTCTTATTAGTTCCCCTATAATTGTTAATATCAATCCAGAGATTATGCTATAAAGGGTTGGATTCATAAATATAAACATTACCAGTATGAATGGAAGAGGTGTGTAACTACGGTATTTAAAAAGTAATTTACCTATTTTCTTCATTTTTTTTAACCTCCGAGATAGACATCTCTTCTAAGCAAACGAGCTGATTGTCTTTGTTTAATTCTGCCCTGTGAGAGGAGTTTTTCTAACTTATTTTGTACATCACTGAAATTTTTATAGTCGTAATATGTAATATTATGTTTCCAGCAGTAAGAAGCTAAACTTTTTTTTGCAAAAACTATATCGGCATAATTGCTGGCACAGAAATCAGAGACTCCATCTCCGATGAATACTGAAACCTCGTTGTTGTATTCGTCAGTGTGTGTAAGTATTATATTGCGTTTACTTACTCCACAATACCTACAATGTTCATCTTCGAAAGGAAATTCACAGGAGAGTTTATATTGAATTGTTTTCCCATCTTCTGATTGTACTTCTTTTACAATAAGTTTATTACAAAATACTTTCAGATTAATTGATTCACGTCTCATAAGATAATTGATATAATAATCAAGTCCTTCACTTAGCAGAATTATTTCATAATTTTTTTCTTCGCAATATTTAACAAAATCCTTAAAGTACTCATCGAACTCTTCGACATCGAGATATTTATTAAATTGTTCAAATGAGAAATTTTCAACAAGTGAGAGTTCTCTTAAAGTACACTCTCTTGAAGAAATTAGATTTGAAGCAAACTCATAACATACTTCTGCAAAAGTATTTTCATCTTTAATAAATTTACCAAGGGCGGAAACCCAGATATCATTTTTTGTTACAGTCCCATCAAAGTCACAGAAAATTTTAAGGGAGGGGATTTGTCTGGACATATTTAACCAGTTTTTTGCTTGAATACAGTTTCAACAATTGTGGATACACCAGGTTCCTGCATTGTTACTCCATAAAGTCTATCAGCTTTTTCCATTGTGCGTTCATTATGAGTAATAACAATAAATTGGGTATTGTCAGAGAATTTTCTTAACATTTTATTAAAGCGCTCTAAATTTGCTGAATCAAGAGGGGCATCAACTTCATCAAGAACACAAAATGGAGAGGGTTTGACAAGATATATTGCAAATAATAAAGCTATTGCTACAAGTGTTTTTTCTCCTTGTGAAAGTGATTCAATACTTGTGGTTTTTTTACCTCTTGGTTTAGCAATTATTTCAATTTTTGCTTCAAGAGGATCTTCTATAATCTTTCCATTTTCATCCTCTTCATAAACAAGTTTTAAATTGGCTTCATCTCCTGCAGAAAAGAGTTCTTTGAAAATGTTAATAAAATTCTGTCTTATTTGTTCAAAAGTATTAATAAATTTTTCTTTAGCCTCATTATTTATCCTTTCAATAGTTTTAATAATATTCTTTTCTGCTTCATATAAATCGTCTCGCTGAGTTATTAAATTTTCAAGTTCTTTCTTTTCGTTTTCAAAATCATCCCATACTATTTGCTGATATCCACCACCAAGTTTTTTAAGTTTTTCTGTCAATTCTTCAACAACTTCTTTAACCCTTTCTGCATCAAACAACCCATCTACTGTTGTATATTCTTCAATTGCACCAGCAAGAGTCTCATTTGCTTTTAAGGCATTGAAATCAGTTGTTATTTCTACTTCGTATTTATTTTTAATAATATCTTTGAGATTTTCAGCTTTGATTTCATTTTCCTTAATTTTAATTTGAGCGTTAACAAGTGCCTGTGAAACTTTATCAAATTGGCTTCTTTTTCCTCTTCTTTGATTATCTACTTGATTTTGTTTTTGTCTTACTTCATCATATTTGTGTTGTAACAATGATTGTTGTTCCTGAATTTTACCAAGATCAGCATAGAATTCTTTAAGTTGGATATTCTTAGTTTCATTATCAATAAATAAATTTTTTCTTTCCTCTTCAAATGTTGTGATATGATTCTGATTCCGACTTATCTGTTCTGTTTGAAAATGAATATTATTTATTGCTCGTTGTAAAGAAGATTCTTCATTCTTAATTTCATTCTTGAGTTTAATAACTTCAAGATTAAAGTTATTATATTCTTCAAGTTGTAGTCTGTAGTTTTGTTCTATCTCATTAAATTCATCTGAAAGGAAGGCAAGTTCTTTTTCTGCATTTGATTGCTCATTTTCTAATTTGGAAACCTGATTAATTATGGTATTCACCTGAAGATTTAAATCATCAGTTTCAGAATGAATGGACTGATATTCTTTTTCTAATCGTTCAATTTGTAAGTTAGTAGATGATATCTTTTCTGTTAAAATAGTTATATCTTTGTTAAGTATAAGTAATTCTTTCCCTAATTCAGAAATTAGTTCATTAAGTGAAACAATGTTTATGGAATTAATTTCATTTGTTAGTTGGTTTATTTGATCTTTAATCTCAGAAATATTATTTTGTAGTTTAAGTGATTTATCTTTAAGTTCCTCAATTCTCCGTTCTCGACCCATCTTTAGATTTTCCTCATTTGTCTTTCCACCTGCTCTTACAAAGCTTTCAGTAACTATATCTCCATCAAGAGTTATAAACTTATAATAATTGTCACGGGCATGTTTGAATGCTGTATCAAGTGTATCTACGATTACATATTCATCAAGTAAGTATTTGATGATATCTTTATAAATCGGTTCATTTATCTTTACTAATTTATCTGCAAAGCCAAAGACACCTTTCTCAGTTAAAAAATCAGGTTCATCACCAAAAATATCAAAGTAGAAATCAGGTAAGTTTAATTTATCGTGTAAAATAAAGGTTACTTTACCCCTGTCTTTTGCATTTAGTTCATCAATGATTTTAGAAAGTTCCGCTGAATTCTTTAATATTAAATAGTTTGATACTTCTCCGAGAGCAGTTTCAATAGCCACTTTAAATTTATCTTCTACATCAAGTATGCTAAGAACTGTACAAACAAAATCAGATTTTTTTTCTTTCAGTAAGTATTGCACACCTTCAGCATAATCTTCAAAAGATTCTTTTAGATTTATAAGGTGAGAAATTTTACTTTCAATTTTTTGTAATTCCTGTTGTTTGTCGGATAGAGATTTATTCAGGTTGTTTAGTTTTGAATTTAAACTATTTTGCAGAGATGTTTTAGCAGAAAGTTCATTTTCTGCTTTTTTCTTTTGAGTCTTTAATGTTTCTAATTTATCAGTTAACTTGTTTTTATCATTTTCAAGTTTTTCAATTGTTTTAAGGTTGTTTTCGTTAATATCAGATATTTTTCTTAGCTGTTCATAATTGTTTTCTAATCTTAATTTATACTTTTCATATAAGTTTTTACTATCATTTACCTTCTTGATGATTTCTTTTAGCTTCAAACCTAATTGATATATCTCATTTTTTTTCTCACTCATTACCTTTGTAGTCTCGTCAAGATTGTTTTTTTTCTCTTTCAGGGAGATTTCTGAAATTTGAAGTGTCCTCTTCAGAACTTCAAGATTTTCAGATGAGGTATCTTTTCTGCTCTTATTGTTTTCAATGTTCCTAAAAAGATTTTCATTTTCAATTTTAAGTCGTTCAATGTTTTTATCAAGATTAGATATTTTTTCATTATTGACGAGTATTATTTTTTCGAGGTCGGTAATTGTTTGTTTTTTGGTTTCTAAAAGTAGAGAATTTTCTTTTATTGAAGCTTCTATAGACTGAGACTCAGATAAAAAAGTATCATAGGTTTGATCATATTCTTGAATTTCTTTCAAAAGTCTATCTTTAAGTTCAATGTTTTCAGCTTCGTGTGATTTTATCTCATTAATTTCATTAATTAAGCTGCAGTATTGGTGAGTATATAAAATAATCTCTAAAGTCCTTAATTCTTCATAAGTTTTTTTGGCTTCTTCGTTGCGTTTTGCCTGTCGTTCAAGGGCGTTCACATTTCTTTGCTTTTCACGTATTATATCATTAACTCTTGAAATATCCTCTTTAACTGATTCAAGTCTTTTTAATGTAGTATCCCTGTTGTATTTATATGAAACAACTCCTGCAGCTTCTTCAAACATTTTTCGTCGTTCATTTTTTACAGAGGATAGGATAGTTTCAACCATCTTAAGTTCGATAACAGAATATGCATCGGGTCCTATACCTGTATCAACAAATAAGTTTCTTATATCTTTTAATCTTACCTTTGTTCCATTGAGATAATATTCTGTTTCTCCGTTCCTAAAGAAACGACGTGCTATTTGAACCTCAGTATATTCGGTAGGAAGTATATTCTTATTGTTTTGTATAGTTATTGATACTTCAGCAATACTTAAAGGTTTGCGAAATTTTGTACCAGCAAATACGATATCTTCACGTTTTTCACTTCTTAAAATTCTATCACCTTGTTCCCCAAGTACCCACCTAATAGCGTCAACAATATTAGATTTTCCGACGCCATTTGGTCCAACTATTGCAGAAACGCCTGAATCAAATTCAATTACAGTTTTTTCAGCAAATGATTTGAACCCAAATATTTCTAATTTTGATAAATACAATTTTTATTTATAACTTAATAATAAGCCTGCAAGATCAAAAGTAAATTTAATGAAATAAAAGTATCCAGATAGTAAAAGCAGACTTATGAAAGAAAAAAGTAAACCAATTGAATAAGCCTTTATAATACCTGTCTCAAACAACATTCTCAAACCACTTATTAACTTAAAGGTACTAAAAATAAGTAAAATAATATACAGCAAAACAGTATAATATATATAGTTTCCATTTTGGTAGCCAAGTTTATATATTACTGTACCAAGAAACATAAAAACTAACAAACTATTATAAGACCAAACTTTAATTGTATAAACAGTGTTAAATTTTGCGTGTTTTTTTGCAATTAGATTTAAGATGTGAAGAAGTAATGTTAGTAAGTGTGATAATAAAAAGAAAAGTGAAGAAAGTGCAAAAATTAATTTTTCGGGGGAATTAATTAAACCGGATACATAGATTTTTGTTTCTGAATTCCCAAAAATATTCCCTAAGATAATATCCATAAATTCATTATCACGGTATAAATAAATAATAGAAGCAAAAAAAATACTTAAACCAAATGAAATTAAAATATCTAATGCAACATTTTTAACAGGAGGTATAAAAGATTGTTCTTTTATCTGAAGTACAAAGTTTTTAGGGCTTATGAAACTTCTTATAAGACTACTTTTTATTGTTGAACCTCTACCAAGGATTACGAAAAAAACCCCAATTCCTATAAATCCTGCAATTAAAAAAACAAAACTTTTATCAGTGTACATTTTATCCCCACTACCTTCTGGTATTTTTTGAAATCCCTGATTAGCTATAAGTCTTTTTACAAGGTTTGCTGTTGGTTTCGGGGTTCTATCTATTTCAAAAATACCATTAGTCTTAAGAAAGGAATTTGGGTTCAGGGGAAAGTTTATAGGTGTTTCCGATGTCCAATCAGCATAAGCATCAATTATATTACAAAATGTTAAGTTTGTTACAGACTTAAAAATTTCACTAATATATTTCATTTGATATTCGACTGAATATATATCTGCTGCACCATTTCTGTTAGTGTTGTTTACTGTTTTACCATAAGAAGCAATGAAATATGGAGCTTTATAAATTTGTTTTTCATTTATTGTGTTGAGTTTTGAGATAACCTCTTTATAATCAGATTCATAAAAATTAATTCCAACTATATCACAATATTGATTGCAGATATCATTAGATGTGTACCAGGCTGAATAATAGATTTTTCTTCTATTATCAAGACGGTTAACAAGTTCTTTCGATTTCTGTAAATATTGTACTCCATAATTACTTGTGACATCAAAATTATTTCCAACCCCCCAGGCAAGTATGCACGGGGAATATTTATCTCGTTTTATTATGTCTTCGAGATTATCCAATGCTTGCTGTATATATTTAGGATCTTTAAGGAACTTTTCTGGAACATTATTAAACGGGATATCCTGTAAAAGGAAAAAACCTAATTTGTTACATAAAGTAACTAAGTAAGGATGTGCTGTGCGACCGGGAACTCGAATACAATTTATTCCGAGTTCCTTAATTTTCATTAAATCTTTTTCAATAAGCTCATAGGATAGTGCATCTCCATATATTGGAGAATCTTCATAATAAGATAATCCATTCAGTGAAGTTTTTTCACCATTTATAGTAAGAGCTTCTTGTGTAAAACTTATCTGAGTAAAACCTGTCTCAAATGATTCAACATCGATAATATTATTATTATCAGCTGAAATCACATTATGAATCGTATATAAATTGGGGTTTTGAGGAGACCATAATGAAGGGTTTCTAAAAAGTATTTCTGAATTTAAATTTATTAATTGGTAGTCCTCAATTTGAATTTTTTGTTTTTGAGATTCAAGTACTTTTTCCCCTTTGCTTGAGAAAATTTCAGTGTGTAAATAGAAATCTTTATAGTTTTTTTTCAATTCAGCAAGGTTTGCACTATTGATTGTTGTTGAAAGAAGGAGTCTGATATTATTTGAGCTTTGAATTTCATAGTCAACGTTAGTTTCAAGTATAGATAGTTTAGGTATTGCTACAAGATAAATGTCTTTATTAATACCCCCATAAACTTTACCGAAGTTAGTTTGGTTAGCAAATGGTATAGTAGTCGAATTGTCAAGTACATTATTAATTGTTATTTCAATTATGTTATTCTTTTGTAGCAAGCTTTCATCAAGAATAGTTGTTATGGGTATATAGCTACCTGTGTGTTGAAGGACAAATCTATTATTAATTTTAATATTAGCACTGTAACTGATACCCTCAGCAACAAAAAGAAAAGTATTGTTTAATAGAATAGATTCCGGAATTTCAAAGCTCTTTCTGAAAGCTGCATTACCATTAAATGTATAAGATAATGGCACATATAATTTTGAGAAACCATATCCATCAAATGAAACATCCCATTCTCCGTTTAATGGAATTACTTTCCGTGTTTCAGATTTATATTTTGTTGCTAAGAGTGAATCTGATTGTTTTTCTATCCGTTCATAAATTTTAATTTGAGGAATAATTGAGGCTACAGTAGTAAACGAAAACAATAGACAACAAAATAGAATTTTAAACTTCAAATTTAAATTTGGTTAAATTAGTAAAATAAGTAAAACTCAAATTTACAGAAGTTCTCTTAAAACTTAAATAGAATTATGCTGGTAAAATTTAAAGAGGGTATTACTAATCCTTTGCACGCCTGAGTGGATTCGAACCACTGACCCACAGCTTAGAAGGCTGTTGCTCTATCCAACTGAGCTACAGGCGCCTGTTGTACTTAAAAATAAAAAAAACTGTATTTATAAAAAATACTGTTATTTATCAGATTTTTTATTTCCCTCTGGATTATATCCAATAGCATTATCCATCTTTACATTAACCATCTCAGCCCCATTAAGAATTGCATACCATAGATTAGCACCACTCAGATTTGCTCCATTAAGCTTTGCTTCTGTTAGATTAGCTCTTAATAGAATAGCACCGGATAAATCAGCATTCTGAAGATTAGCATTTGAAAGATCGGCATCGGTTAAGTTAGCATCTATTAACACTGATTTCCAAAGGATTGCTCCAGAGAGATTAGCCCCAGAAAGGTCAGCAGATATAAGTTTTGCTCCCGAAAGCTTTGCCTGAGATAAATCAAGACCAGAAAGATTGTGGCCAGATAAATCAGCACCTTGTAGGTTAGCGCCCATAAGTTCAGCACTGTCAAGTTTAGCTTCAGAGAGGTTTGCCTGCCAGAGCTTAGCATCTTCTAATTTTGCACCTGTAAGATCTGCTTCTTCAAGCTTTGCTCCTGTTAGATTTGCATTTGTAAGATCAGCACCTTTTAATTCGTGACCTGATAAATCTGCATACTGTAAATCAGTTTTTGAAAGGTTTGTACCTCTCAAAATTGCGTTTTTTAAAATTGCACTACGCAGGTTTGTTTCAGATAAATCCGCATTTGTAAGATTCGCACCTGAAAGATTTACCCCGTTAAGATTTGCTTTATTGAGATTTGCATCTGAAAGATCAGCATTAGATAAATCTGCATTTGTTAGATTAGCTCCTGATAAATCAGCACCTCTTAAGTTTGCACCTACAAGGTTCAAAGGTTTATGAGTGAGACTGTGGGAGCTTTGAGCTATTAACATCCATAAATCACGATCACTGAGTGTTCTTTCTTTTGGCATTTTTTTACTTTGATTTAGTTTTTCTTTGTATTATAAATTACAAATAATTGTTTTTAATTTCAGCTTTAAAATTTACACACTAATTGGAACTTTATCAAATATTGCTCCTAAAAAAATGTCTTGACTTTTTAATATTTATTTTTAAGATTTTTTTAGCTTACCATTAAAAAATTTGGTGAAGAAAATGAAATAAAGGAGTATTATTATCTTTTACTTACTTATAAAGAAGAAATAAAGGAGTATTGTTTTTTTTTACTTGCTTATTAATAGGATGATTATGGTGAAAAGGGAAAATGTTTTTACTTTTTAATATTTTTTTTAAAGTTTTTGTTTGCATACTATTAAATATTTAATAAAGAAAATTAAATAAAGGTTTTTTTTCTTTTACCTGTTTTTTAAGATGGTGATATTGTTGAAGTAAAAAAATATAAAAATTTGGAAATTTTAATAAATTTTTTTTAACCTAAATTTAAAATTATGAAAAACAAAATTTTAACTAACTTAAAACCTAAAAGTGCAAAAAATTATTTTTACAGATTTTTAGTTTTAATTCCGATTTTTTCTATTCTTAATTTTTTCGTTTTAATTAATAATTCGGAAGCCCAGTGGATTCAAACGAATGGTATTTACGGTGGCATTGTTTATTCTCTTGCCATCAGCGGAAATAATTTTTTTGCTGGGACAGATGGAAATGGCATTTATCTTTCCACAGATAACGGTAGCAATTGGACACAATTTGCTTTGAATAATAGAACTGTTTATTCCCTTGTCGTCAACGGAAATTATATTTTTGCTGGGACAGATCAATATGGCGTTTATCTTTCTACAAATAACGGTAGCAGTTGGATTCAAACTGCCTTGAATAATCTGAGTGTTCGTTCAATTGCCATCAACGGAAATTATATTTTTGCTGGGATATGGGGATATGGCGTTTATCTTTCCACAAATAACGGTAGCAATTGGACTCAAATTGGTTTGAATAATCAGTATGTTAATTCAATTGCCATCAGCGGAAATAATATTTTTGCAGGGACACAAAATTACACTGCTGGAAGTGGTGGTGTTTATCTTTCTACAAATAACGGTAGCAGTTGGGTTCAAACTACTTTGAATAATATTGATGTTCGTTCTCTTGTCGTCAGCGGAAATAATATTTTTGCAGGAACTGGAAATGGCATTTATCTTTCCACAAATAACGGTAGCAGTTGGACTAAAGTTGGTTTGAATAATCAGCATCTTCATAGCTTTGCCGTTATCGTAAATAATATTTTTGCAGGGTCAGAAAATGGTGTTTATCTTTCCACAAATAACGGTAGCAGTTGGATAGAAAAAAATCAGGGGTTCTATGTTACACCAACGGTTAATGTTTTACTAATAGCAAATGATTATATCTTTGCTGGAACATATGCACAATCTGTTTGGAGACGCTTATATTCTGAAGCAATCGGAATACAAAAAATTTCTACTGAAATTCCATCTTCATTTTCATTGTCACAGAATTATCCCAATCCGTTTAATCCAATTACGAAGATAAGATTTGATTTACCGAAGAATGTAAATGTAAAGCTAACAATATATGATATGCTTGGCAGAGAAGTGGAAACAATAGTAAATGAACAATTAAACGCAGGAAGTTACGAAGTAAACTGGGAAGGGACAAAATATACAAGCGGAGTGTATTATTATCGTTTGAATGCAGGCGAATTTGTTGAAACAAAGAAGATGATTTTGGTGAAGTGACAATTAGGACCGAGAGAAATAGCATATTTAAAGGTTTGAAAAATAATATAACTTAACATTTTTAAAATAAAAAAATAAATGAAAACAACAAAAGTAATTACAAAAATTTTAATAACTATATTTATATTAATTGCAGGTAATTCTATTTCCCAAGAAAACCCTTTAATAGGAACATGGAATAAAGTATCCGGGCCAGGTGACCCAACAAAATACATTTTTCAAACAGGTTCGACAGTAATTGTACAGGTTTATGGGACATATGATACTGCAAACTTCCTTAACTCTCCAATTTATATGTCCAGCCTTAATAATATATGTTTAGGAAAAAATGGTATTGGAATGTGGCTGGGGGTTTATACGGTTTCAGGAAATACTCTACAAATTGAAGGATACTGGCATACGGGAGAAAATCCTGTCCCAACTCCGCAGTTTTTTAATACACCTACAACTTACGTGAGAAGTTCATTTGGAATAAAAGTAATTTCTTTGGAAATCCCATCTACATTTTCTTTATCACAGAACTATCCGAACCCGTTTAATCCAATTACGAAGATAAGATTTGATTTACCGAAGAATGTAAATGTAAAGCTAACAATATATGATATGCTTGGCAAAGAGATAGAAACAATCGTGAATGAACACTTAAATGCAGGAAGTTATGAAGTAACATTTGACGGGACAAAATATACAAGCGGAGTGTATTATTATCGTTTGAATGCAGGCGAATTTGTTGAAACAAAGAAGATGATTTTGGTGAAGTAGGAGTTTGTGTTTTATATTAAAATACAATTAAAATTAGGGGCAGTTTAAAAACCGCCCCTAATTTTTTTAGTAGTTATATGAAAATAAATTTTATGCATGAAAATATTTCGCCCCTACGGGGCTGGATTTGTTGTGTCCGTTTTTCTATAAATATTTCGCTCCTATGGAGCTGAATATTTTTTGTGTTTATATTAAATATGTCGCCCCTATGGGACTAAATTCTCTGTGTTCCTTATTCTTTACAAATATATCGCTCAGACGGAGCTAAATTTTTTTCTGTGTTTTGTTTCTAATTAATAATGTTACCTGTTTTGAGGTTGTAATATGTTGATAATTATAGTCTATAAAAATGTAGCTCTTGAGTAGTTAAACATATTGTAGTTATTGTAAAAAATAAAATATTGTTTTGATTACCTTATCTTATAGTTACAAAACAAAAGCAAGAGGGGATGGAATGCTGTTATTAAGCAATTATAATTTATATAAATTCTTTTTAAATAAAGCTGGGTTCCAGCCTTAACCTTCAGGATACTACCTGGTAATTATAATTTATAAAATTCATTTCAAATAGGGTAATAATTACTTCTTTGTTAGCAATAGAGAAATGAATTGTATCAACGAATTTTAATTAATAAATTACTTAATTCAAAATAAAAGGAATTATTGTGGAATTCAAAATAAAAGAATTAGATAGTTGTAAAAGGGAACTGGAAGGAAAGGCTGATTATCAGGAGCTCCAGCCTCATTTTGAGAAGGCATTTGTTGCTTATAGAAAAAAAGTTCAGATACCTGGTTTTAGAAAAGGAAAAGCACCACTTAGCATGATAAAAAAAATGTATGGTCAGGAAATTGAATATTCCGCTCTTGATGATATTGCTAATGATTTTTTCAGGGAATATATCAAGGATAATAAAGTTGAAATTGTTGGACAAGCCAAACTGACGGATATGGACTATAAACCAAATGAAGAATTTACATTTAAGGTAGAATTTGAAGTCATACCGCAGTTTGAGGTTACCAATATTGACAATCTTGAAGTTACAAAAACAAAATATGTTATTGATGATTCTCTTGTTGAACAGGAATTAAGATATCTTTTACTTCAACATTCAAGCTTTGAACTTGATGGAAAGGCTTTTGATGATAATTATATGGCAACGATTGATTTACAGGAACTTGATAGTACTGGTGTTCCGGTTGTAGGTGCTGTTCAAAAGGGTTTACGAATATATCTATCAAGTGAATCTCTTGAGAAGGAGTTTAAAGAAAAGCTAAAAGGGATTGCGGAAAATGAAGAACGTATAGTTGAGTTTGAATCTGATGACAAAGGTAAAAAGAAATATCTGATAAAATGTACTAAGGTTGAAAAAGTAATATTCCCAGAAATAAATGAAGAAACTCTTGAGAAAATGACGGGACGCAAAGGTTTAAAAACTGAGGATGATTTAAGAGAATACATACGAGAAAGTATGAATGATTTTTATAGGAAACTTTCTGGAAACAATTTAAAAGATGAGGTTCAAAGAGAAGTTGTTAAGCTTAATGATATTCCAGTGCCGGATTCACTCGTTAATGTTTTTTTAGAAGAGTATGTTAAAGAATATAAAAAGGCACATCAAGGGCATAATCATAAGATTGATGAAGACGAGATAAGAAAAGAATTCAGGTCAAAAGCTATTTTTGAAACGAAATGGTATTTGCTTAGTGAAAAACTCATAGAATTATTAGGACTCAAGGTTGAAGAGGAAGATGTGAAGAAAATAGCTGAGGAGACTTCAAAATCAACAAATATACCTGTAGATAAATTGATCCCTTATTTTTCAAAAAATGAAGAAGTAAAAGAAAGAATTCTCAAGGATAAATTAATTGATGAACTAATAAAGAAATCAAAGATAAAGGAAGTTGAAGAAATAAAATCTGCTACATCTTAAAAAAAACTTAATTAAATAAATAAAAAATATGGACTTTTATAGTATTATCAAATCAAGAGAAAAGGAAATTACAGAATCTCTTGATAAGGCAAAGAAGATTCAGAACCAGCTTGTCCCAATAGTTATTGAAACAACATCAAGAGGGGAGCGGGCTTATGATATTTACTCGCGTCTTTTAAGAGAGCGATTGATTTTTCTTGGTACGCCAATTTTTGATGAAGTTGCTTCGTTAATTGTAGCACAATTGCTTTTTCTTGAATATGAAGATCCTGACAAGGATATTATGTTATATATAAATTCTCCGGGTGGGAGTGTATCTGCAGGACTCGCAATATACGATACAATGAATTATGTACGTTGTGATGTATCAACGACCTGTGTTGGAATGGCAGCTTCAATGGGGCAGGTTTTACTTACAGGTGGAGCGCACGGAAAACGCATTGCGTTACCACATTCAAAGATATTAATGCATCAGCCTCTTGGGGGTACACAGGGACAGGCAACGGATATAGAAATATATACACGGGAAATGCTCAGGACACGTGATGCTCTATACCAGATAATTTCCAAACATTCAGGAAAACCAGTTGAACAGATTGCCAAAGATGCAGATAGAGACAATTATATGACAGCACAGGAAGCAAAAGATTATGGTTTAATAGATGTGATTTTGAGCAAACGTGCTAAAACAGAAAAAAAACAACAACAATAGATAAAAGTTAGTTTTAATTAAATCAATATTTTTTTGAAAATAACTAATTTGTTCAATGGACTATAAAGTATTAAAAAGAATAGTTGGTCTAATTGTCTTTATTTTTGCTACTGTAGTTTATGTAATGACTGTACAACCAACACTTTCATTCTGGGATTGTGGAGAATTTCTTGCATGCGCCTATACTCTTTCAACTCCACATCCACCTGGAGCACCTCTGCATATACTTGTAGGCAGAATATTTACAATGTTACCAACTGCTACTGATATCGGTTTAAGAATGAATTATCTCAGTGTAATTTCCAGCTCACTTACTGTGCTTCTGTTGTTTCTTGTATCAGCAAAACTGATGAAGAATTTCCTTGGGACACCGAAAACTCTTTTGGATTCAATGTTAATACTTATACCTTCAGCAATTGGAGCATTGGTGCTGGCTTTTTCAGATAGTTTTTGGTTTAATGCAATGGAAGCGGAAGTATATGGGTTTGGTACTTTTTTAATTGCTATCAGTATCTATCTTCTTGTGCATTGGTGGGAACATGCAGAAGAACCAAATAGCGACAGGTATCTAATACTTGTTGCTTATATAATTGGACTTTCAATAGGTATTCATTTGCTTGTTGTTCAGTGCATTTTCCTTGCAGGACTAATTTTTTATTTCCGCAGATATGAATTTTCATTAAAATCCCTTGGAATTGCAATAGTAGCATCAATGTTTGGATTTTTTATTGTTTATCCGGGTATTGTAAAGAAGTTCCCTGCTGCTATTGAAAACTTTCCAGAAGCAGGAGGTTTAATAACTCTTATTGTTCTTGTCGTTCTAATATTTGTTGCAGAAAAAAATAATAATAAACCATTAAAAATTATATCACTTTCTCTTTTTCTGATAATTATTGGTTATTCGACTTATATTTCAGTATTACAAAGATCTGCTGTTCCTGATCTTCCGATTGATGAGAACAATCCTGATAATATGGAACGATTGCTTTCATATTTAAACAGGGAACAGTATGGTGAACAGCCATTGTTTTTGCCAAGACGTTATTCACGTGATCCAATGCATCAACGAACGTGGGATAAATATTCAAGCGATATGGATTTTATGTGGAGATATCAGATAAACCATATGTTTAACCGTTATCTATTCTGGCAGTTTATTGGGAGGGAAGGATATGATCAGGATATGGGAGTTGGCTGGAACGTTTCAGAACCAGTTAAGTTTTTTACAATTATTGCTTTGGGTATTCTTCTTTTACTTTCATTTAAGAATTTTACTGAAAACAAGTATAAGTTATCTTTAATTTTTCTTGTAATATTTTTTGCTGTTGGAATAAGTTCATTTTATTCAACCCGTCTTCTTGGAATTCCTTTTCTTCTTGGTCTATGGGGAGTGTTTTATCACTTTAAGAAGGACTGGAAACTTGCGTTTGTATTTTTGATAATGTTTATTATGATGGGAGTTGTAACAGCTTTATACCAGAATCAACAGGATCCACAACCAAGAGAAAGAGATTATTTTTATATAGGTGCGTTTTATGTTTATTCATTATGGGTAGGACTTGGTGTACTTGGTTTTATTGATGTAATCCGTAAAACAATTACAGAAACCGGAACTAAAATATCATTTGCTCCTATTGCTGCAATTGTTTTGCTTTTATCTTTTATAGGTTCACCAGTATTAATGTTAGCTACGACTTACCATTATCAAAGCAGAGCAAATAATTATTTCCCGTTTGATTATGCATATAACTTATTACAAAGTGTGGATAAAGATGCAATACTTATAACGAACGGGGATAATGATACATTTCCTCTCTGGTGTTTGCAAGCAGTATATGGAGTTAGAACAGATGTAAGAATAGTTAATTTATCTCTCGGACAAACAGATTGGTATATATTACAGTTAAAAAATGAAAGACCATACGGTTCTAAAACAGTGCCATTTACTATGACTGATGCCCAAATAAAGGAACTTACACTAAATTGGATTGATAGGCGTTGGGACGAAAATAAACCAGTAGTTGTTGATGTACCACCTACGGCATATCCCGATACAATGAAAACAAAACCTGATAAGTTGGTATTTAAAGTACCTGCTACTTTCAGGTACAATAGAGGTGGACAGAATTTCCCTGCACTTAAAGTGAATGACTATGTTGTTCTTGATATAATAAAAGCCAATCACTGGGAAAGACCAATTTATTTTTCTATAACAGTGTCTCCAGATAATTATGTTGGGTTACTAAACAATTTGATTCTTGAAGGTATGGCATATCGTTTAGTTCCTTACCAAACATCTGAAATTGGTGGTGGAGGAATTAATGAAGATAAGATGAAGAAAAATTTATTTGTTTATAATAACGTTGTCCCCAATAAAGAGCCTCAAAGTGGTTTTATGTTCAGAGGTTTAAGTAATAGTAATATATTCTATGATGAAAATCATATGAGGATGATAGAGATGTATAGAAGATTATATTTAAGACTTGCAGATTATTTTATGGAAGATTCTACCAGAGCAAACCTTGCACGTGAGACACTTGACTATATGGAAAAGAATATATCAAGAGATGTTGTTAAGATGGATTATCGTCAGAAATATGAACTTGCTAAAATTTATTATTCTCTTGGAGATATTCAAACATTTAACCAGTATGCAGATGAAATTTTTTCTGAAGCCTACAAGGAACGAGAAACATATAAGATGTCAGGACTTGATAAATACTATAATCCATATCGAATTTTGATTGACATTGCAGAGATGAAAGGAGATTATAGAAAGGCACTTGATTTATTGAAAGAATTAAATCCAAATGATCCCAATGTTAGATTGAAAATGGAAACTATTAATGCCAAGTTGTCTGGTCAAAAATAAATCCCTGACTTAAATTATATGCCGCAAAGATACTTTCAATGCGGCATTTTTTCTAAGTTTTATGAAGAATAATAAGAAAATAGGGATTCTAATAGTGGCATATAATGCTGCTTCAACTCTCAGTAAAGTTCTTGATAGAATTCCGCCTTCTGTATATGAGGAAATTGATGAGATTGCTGTTTTTGATGATGCGAGCAAAGATGATACTTATTTGCTCTCGATAGGGTATAAGACAAAATATAAACTTGAAAAGCTCACAATACATCTTAATCAGAGAAATCTTGGATATGGAGGAAACCAAAAGCAGGGATTTAAATATTTTATTGATAAAGGTTTTGATGTTGTTGTATTATTGCATGGTGATGGTCAATATGCTCCTGAAATACTAAATGAAATGTATACTCCCATTGTAAATGATGAAGCTGATGTTGTTCTTGGTTCAAGAATGATGAATAAATATGGAGGAGCTTTAAGAGGTGGGATGCCACTATATAAGTTTATAGGGAATAAGATTTTAACATTCTATCAAAATCATGCCTTAAAGATGAACCTCACGGAATTTCATTCTGGGTATAGGGCTTATTCCCTGAACCATCTAAAAAAAATCCGTCTTGACAATTGTTCAGATGATTTTCATTTTGACACGCAGATTATAATTAAAGCACACCATCACAACCTTAGGATTAAGGAAATTCCAATTCCAACTTATTATGGAGATGAGATTTGTTATGTAAATGGTATGAAGTATGCAAAAGATGTTTTTTTGACTACTCGTGAATATAAAAAGAATCTCAGCGGTAAAAAGAAATCAGAAGTCTATGAGGAATTTTATAAACCATATCCACTAAAACTCTATCCTTATTCTTCACATTATGTTGCATTAATGCTCCTGAACGAGAAGGAAAATCAGAGGATTCTTGATATTGGTTGTGGTGATGGTAATTTTGATAGTCACATAAATCCAAATAATTATGTTGTAGGGGTTGATTTTGTAGTAGAAAATGATCTGATTAGAAAAAGTATTAAAAAATATTACCGTGCTGATTTAAATAATGGATTACCGCAGGAAATTTTTTCTGAGGATAAATTTGATTATATATTGTTACTTGATATTATCGAGCATCTTGTTAATTACAATAAGATTATAAAAGATGCAATAAAATTATTAAAAGATGATGGTAAGATTATTATATCTGTACCTAATATAGCAAACATATATGTTCGTCTAAACCTCCTTATAGGCAGATTCCCGTATGCAGATAAAGGAATTCTTGATCGAACACATTTACATTTTTTCACTCTAAAACATTTAAAGCAATTAATAAAAAAACACAAATTAGAACTACTGAAACTAAAAGTAACACCAATCCCAATAATAGAGGTTCTTCCAGAATTCCTGAAAAGAAATGTTGGGAGGGTTTTAAATTTTTTACTATATTATAAAACTTTAATTTTTAAAAGGCTACTGGCATATCAATTTGTTGTGATTACCAAAAAACCTATTGAGCATGGCAAAAAGTAAAAGTAATCTGAAAAAGACAGTTAAAACAGTAAGTGATGTATTCAATGATATATTAAGTAATGACTGGTTAGCTTTACTTGTATTGCTAATATTCTGGTTAATATTTTTCAGAGAGCTTTTAACAGGAAAAGCATTTCTTGCAGATGATTTCATAGAACAATATTTCCCTGGTAAAACCTTTTCAGCTGTATCTCTAAGTAAAGGTGTAATACCATTCTGGAATCCCTATACTTTTAGCGGGATGCCTTTTCTTGCAGACATTCAGGTTGCGGTGTTTTATCCTTTTAATGCTCTAATGACTTTATTTGTTACAGGAGACAGATTACCAGCTTTGATTTTACAAATATCAATTATTTTCCATTATCTTTTAAGCTCTATTTTTTGCTTTTATATTGGTAAACATTTCAAGTTTACAAATACAGTTTCGGTAATTTTTGCTCTGATGTTCACTTACTCGAGTTATATGATAATTCATATGATTCATATGCCACTTGTGGAAGCAGTGATATGGTTGCCATTAGTTTTTTTGTTATGGTTGAAATTTATTGATACGAGGAAATACATTTATATTTTTGTTTCTGGGCTTGTAATGGTAGTTTGTACTCTTGCAGGTTATCCTCAAGTAACGTTTTACAATTATGTTTTTATCTCTTTATATTTGCTTATTCTTGGTATTAATAGTTTGAAGAGAAAAGATTTTATACTTATACGACATCTAATTATCGCTTACATAATTTTTTTAATTTTTTCATTTGGGATTTCAGCTTTTCAGCTATTGCCCACAAATGAATTTGTAAGTAATTCGAACAGGGCTAAAATAACTTATGAGTTTGCAACTGAAGGTAGCATTCATCCTAATGATTTAATTACTGTTTTTACTCCAAAAATCTTTGGTGTCTGGAAGTTCAATCGCAGTTCAAGTGATCTGGAATGGTATGCAACACACCATAAAGGAGCCTTTATGTTTTCAATTGCGAACCTGTATATTTCAGCTTTGTTTGTTGTTATGATAATACCTGTTTTGATTTTTTTAATAAGAAAGAAAATCAAAACTTCTTTAATATATCTGCTGCTTGGTATTGGAGTAATAACAGTGCTTTTTTCTCTTGGAGGTAATTTTTTTGTTCACAAATTGTTTTATGATTACGTTCCTTTCTTCGGTCGTTTCAGAAACCCCGGACATAGCCTGTACCTCTACACCTTTAGCTTTTCTTTAATAATTGCTTTTGGACTTGATGAGCTTTTCAAAAGTAGAAATGAGTTTTCAAAGATTTTTAATACAAAATATTTCTTTGCTTTTATTGGCTTTGTGTTATTTTTGTTATTAATTGGGGTTTCAGGTACTTTTGTCCCGTCAGGGGTTTCTTCTGCTGATGTTATCAGGAGCTGGATAAGTAAACAGTTTTTATTGTTTACAATTTTATCACTATTGTTTGCAGGAATAATTTATTTCTTTGCTATTGGGAAGTTAAGTTATAAACTTTTTAATACTTTACTTATTCTCTTATTATGTTTTGAGCTTTATTATATTTGGTATGATCAAAATAATGGTTCCTTAAATCCTGAAACAGTTTATCAGCAAAGAAGTCAAAAAATAAATGAGTTTAAGAATGAATTAAAATCCGAACTCTTTCGAATTAATATGAGAGAAGGCCGAAATATATATTTCCAACGTAATCAGGGTATGATTGATAGAATTCCATTGATAGAAGGGTACGGTGCACTAATACTTGATAAATACATACCTATAAATAAAACTAATCCCAACAGTACTCAAACGCATGATATAATGAACATTAAATATAAGATTGATCCGGCAAAAATGAATTTTTATCTGAATCCTTCCTATCTTCCAAGAGTGAAGATGTTTTATGATGCTAAAGTATTTAATACTGCGGATTCAGTTGCATTAAAGAATTATATGCAGAGTGAAGACTTTAATTATAGAAATACACTGGTTGTTGAAACTGAAAAAAACGAGAATTTTCAACTTCCTCATATAACAGATTCTACAAAATTACCTTCAAATGAAGTTAAGATAATTAATTACTCTGAAAACGAAATTAAAGTTCAGGTTAAGACTGATGAAAATGGTTTTTTGTTTTTCAGTGAAGTGTTTTATCCTGCATGGAAAGCTTATATTGATGAGAAACCTGTGCCTATTTATCGTGCAGATTATTGCGAGAGGGCAATTTATGTTGAGAAAGGCAGTCATATTATTGATATGAAATATGAGTCTGATACATTTAAACAAGGTCTAATGTTATCATTAAATTTACTCTGGATTAACCTGCTTGGTATTATTATTCTCTCTGTAAAACCTTTGTTGAAGAAAAAAAAGGAAAGTGACCAAGATTTTAGTTAACGCTTTATCTGGCATTGGTGATGTGTTGATGTTTACACCAGCACTTCAGCTCTTAAAGAGAAAGCTACCTCAATCTCAAGTAGATTTTCTTGTAATGTACAAATCAGTTCGACAATTATTTGAAGCAAGTAAACTTGTTGATAGGGTATATTATATTGATTTTTTTCATCAAAATAAGTGGAAGTCTTTAAAACAAATAAGAGAGATAAGAAAAAACTGTTACAATGTTTCAGTAAATGTATATCCTTCAAACCGCTTTGAATACAATTTTTTAAATTATCTTTTAGGTGCTGAAAAAAGGATCTCACATCATTATACTCACACAAACATATTAAGATTTGAATTTCTTAATACCGACTTAATAGAGGAAAAACCAAATAAACATAATGTTTTACAAAATGTTGAATTGATAAAAAAAATTATAGATGTTGATGAGGATGAAATTCCTCCAATGAGTATTGATATTCCAGAAGATAAAATTGCTGAAGGGAAAAAATGGGTTGAAGGAGTTTTATCAGGTAAAGATAATTTAATAGGGTTTCATCCGGGTTCAGCTTTGTTAAAAAATCATATTAATAAACGTTGGGATAAAAAGAAATTTGCTGAGTTGGGAAAAATCCTTATAGAAAAACATAATGCAACAATTTTATTGTTCGGGAATGAGTTTGATTTAATAGAAGAGATTAATCAGTTACTTGAAGGGAAAGCAATAATAGCATCAACGGATAATTTTCTTGATTCATTAGCAAGAATGAAATATTGTAAAGTGTTTGTAAGTAATGATACGGCTTTTCTCCATAGTGCAGCAGCATTGCAGATTCCGGTAGTTGCAATTTTTGGTTATACCAATCACAGGGAATTATACCCGTGGAAAACAAAACATATTGTTGTTCGGAAAAATTATGAGTGCAGTCCTTGTTTTTATAATTCACCTAAACCTGCTTCATGTAAATGGTCAGGCAATGAAAAGTTTAAATGCATAAAAGATATAACAGTCAATGAAGTGTATGATGCGGTGTTAAGGCTTATGGAAGTTTAGTTATCTGTTAAAATCCCAGACGATTGTGAATCTTGACAATGATTGAAGAAACCCTCCTCGGTTATCCCATGGATAAATAGCAGAGCTATAATTGAGATTATCGAAAATGTTTGCTACAGTCAGATTAATGTTTGCAGTCCCTATCCTTGCACCAAGATAGATATCCATAGTGAAATTGTGTTTATTTGTTGCTTGAGATCCATTATAGAAACTTGCGTATCTATACTGTGAATATGAAAGGGGAGTAAAATTACTTTCAAATCTTGTAATTAAGCCGATTCTTAAATTAAGTTTATCATTAAAAAAATAATTGTGATAGTAAATGTCAGAACTGATTGTCCATTCAGGTAAATATGTTACATCATTTAGATGGGTAAGGTTGATGTATCCATCTACATATTGAGATTTCCAATCCAGAGAATAATTTGCATTTAAAAAATCAAAATTACCTCTTCCAAAATGAAGAGCTTTAAGTGATAAGTCCCCATATTGTAATTCTGTTCCAACTTCTATATATCTTGTTTGGTTAGTTCTTATAATGTCTGGAGCCCCAAAAAAATCTCGATAGAGAATATTATAATAATTTATGCCATCAATTGTATAATTGGCGCCGCCGTTAATGTTCCATTTAAAAGAGTTACTGTTAATAAGAGGAGTTTTTAGTTCAACTCCAAATTCAGATATAAATTTATTTTCTACAAATGTAAGTTTTGATGAAGCTGATAATTGACTTTTATTAATAAAGAAGTCTATTTTTCCTAAAAGTGAATGAAGTTTATAATCAAAAGTTGTCTGGTCAATACCATTATTGTTTGTAGTGTCCTGCGGAAAGATACGAGAGAAGTTATATAAGTTAAAAAATCCATTATATCCAGCAAGAATATCAAAAGAAAAATAATCGGTGATTTTTCGTTTTATGCTTTGTCTAATATTTAATCCATATTGAATGTAATGGAAATCATTAATAATGAGTTTACCGTTTGGTGATGATCTATTTTCTTCATCTCTATAAGCCCGAAATGTATTGTTAGTATAAAAGTTTAATGATGTTATAGATGTTTTATCTCCGAGTAATCTACCAGTTAAAGTGAGAGCAGAGTGATAAAATGTAAGTTTCTCGTAAGAATCAAGATTCAGAGATTTTGCAAGTATTGGGTCGCGTAATGTGTCATCAGAAGAAAGAGATAAACCTTCATTTAATCCTCTTTGAATTTTAGAGGGGTAAAAACTTAACTTAATGTTAAACTTATCCGATGGATAATAATTAAGTTTAAATCTTCCTCGCCAGATACTTAAATCGGTATTATCATATCTTCCATCATAAGCATGATTATTTAAGCCGAAAGTAAAGTTGAGTTTTCGACTGAAAGGCATAGTGATGTAAAAATCAGCATACAACGCACCATAACGATCCTGTGAATAGCGAAGTTGAGAAAAAATATACTTTTTATATTCATCTTTAGTAACAATGTTTATGCTTTTTCCGTTACTATTAATACCATATAAATAAGAAGAAATATTTGAAACAAGTTCAACGGATTCTATTTCATTTACAGAAATAGATTCATTTTCAAATCCTCCAAAAAGAATATCATTAAACTGGATACCATCTCTGAAAATACCAATTTGATATTCATCATAATTATTATATGATAAAAGTGTTCTGCCACCAATATTAAATCGTTTTAGAAAAAAACCAGGCGTTAGTTCTAAAATATCAGCAGTGTTTTTTCTATCATTCCATAAAAAAAAACTATTGTTCAGATTTCTTGAATATTGAGATAGGTAATAGGAGCTGTCAATTTTAAAATAGGAAGATGTTATGGTAGAATCCTCTTTTATATTTTGAGAGAAAAGATAAACAGGTATAAACAATATAAAAAGGACATATCTTGTCATCTAAACAAATGGAATTATTTAATTTAAGTCTTCCGAAATTACACCATCTGAAATCTTTACAATTCTATCACAACGTCTGGCAAATTCTTCATTATGAGTAACAATAATAAAAGTTTGGTTAAACTTATTACGAAGATCAAAGATAAGATCAATAACTGTTTCTGCATTTTTTGAATCAAGATTTCCAGTTGGTTCATCAGCAAGTATGACTTTTGGTGAATTCATCAATGCACGTGCAAGAGCCGCTCTCTGAGCTTCTCCTCCTGAGAGTTCAGATGGCTTATGATTTGCACGGTCAGACAAGCCCACATCATTTAGAAGAGCTTTTGCTCTCTCAATGTCATTTTCACCTTTTATCATAGAAGGAATTAAAACATTCTCTAATGTTGTAAATTCGGGTAAAAGGTGATGAAATTGAAAAATAAATCCAATTTGTTTGGTCCTGAATTCAGCAAGTTTTTTTTCGGACATTTTAAAAACATCAGTCCCTTCAAAGTAATATGAACCTGAATCTGGTTTATCAAGTGTCCCCAGTAAGTGTAGTAATGTGCTTTTACCAGCTCCAGACTTTCCGACAATAGCAACAATTTCAGATTTAAATATTTTCAGGTTTATTCCTTTAAGAACTCTTAGTAGATTAGTTTTAGTAATTGCATAAGATTTTTTAAGGTCAATTACTTCAAGCAAAATATCCATCATTTTACTCCCATCTAATTGATTCAACTGGATTAAGTTTTGCTGCACGTTTTGCAGGATAAAGAGATGCAACATAACACAAAAACAAGGCAGCAATAGGAACAGCAATGAAATCTATTGCGCTAAGCTCTACAGGCAAGGCTCTAATTTTATAAATAGATGAACTGATTTTATATAGTTCAAAGTGTTTCTGTGCAAGTGTAATTCCAAGTCCAAGTATAGTCCCAGCTATCATTCCAATCAATCCAACAGCAATTCCTTCAAACATAAAAATTTTGGTTATAGTTTGTGAAGTAGCACCCATTGCACGTAAAATACCTATATCGCGTTTCTTTTCAATAACCGTCATTGTAAGTGAACCTAAAATATTAAAGGTAGCTACAACAATAATTAATGATAAAATTATAAAAGCTGTCCACCTTTCAATTTTCAGTATTGAGTAAAAATCAGAATGTAAATCGTACCAGGTGGAAACGGTAAACTCATTACCAAGAGCAGAAATCAGTTTTTGTTTAACCTCTTCAGATTGATTTATATCGTTCAATCGGATGTCCACACCATTATAAGTCCCATAAGTCCTGAATAAATCACTGGCATCCGTGAGAGATATATATGCATATTTAGAATCGTATTCTTTATTTTCTGAATCATAAATACCTGTTACAATAAATTGTTTTGTTATCGGTTCAACAAATTGAGTAAGTGCATATTCAAGCCCAACTGGACTGATAACAGTTACAGTATCTCCAATTTCACTTTTCAATTGATCAGCAAGACTGAGACCCAAAATGATACCCGGCATTCCTGATGAATTTGAAAGATTAAATTCTCCATAAGCCATTGCATTTCTTATCCCGGTAGCTTTTGCAGTAGCATCTTCATCAACTCCTTTAATGAAAATAACTTTGTTTTGAGCTGAAGTAGCCAGCATTGCCTTATTTAGCGTGAATGGTGCAAAGTATTTTATATTATTAGCAGTGAGTTTTTGAGAGAGGTCATCAATATCAGTTATTTTTTTAGAATCAGTAGCTTCAATTCTAATATGAGGGTCAAATCCAACAAGCAGAGAAGTTACACGATTTTGAAAGCCATTGAATACTGATAATACAATTATCATTGCGGCAACTCCGATTGTAACTCCAAGTACTGATATTAATGATATAACAGTGATGAAATTTAACTTTCTTTTTGAAAATAAGTATCTTTTAGCTACAAAAAACTCTACATTCATAGATAGCCTTTATTCGTCAAAAATTATAACTGATTCCCGATATTGACGCACCTTGTTGTTATCAATCTTGGAGGTGAGGTAATCATTTAAGGCTTCACGCTTTTTTGCTAAATTATCATCTGATTTGAGCAATGATATTTCGTACCTGATATGAAGGACCCGATTATTAAGAATATGTCTGGTTATACCTGCGGGGATTTTGGCACTATCTTTTGCAACTTTTATTACCTGTTCTTTTGTAAAAGAAGGAAATTCAAACAGTATACCTTTCTTCCTGGAATATTTTACAAGGTCATAAAATTTAATTTCTTCTTCAGATCTATCGAAGGGGTATTTATTAAAGTAGCTTTTAGTAAGCAAATTTATTTCTCTTACCATCTGAAAAAGATTCTTTGAAAGTTTGATTATAATAGATTCATTTGTTCCTATATCGGTTGCCATTACATAATAAAAGCCATCCTTGAGTTTTTTTTCTCCTTCACGGTAGCTGATATATTGATGTTTAAATTTGTTGTCGGTTAAGTATTTAAGGATTTTTGCAAAATCAAGGTTATATACAAGATGATTCCATTTTCTTAATTTAATTTTTGGGTCAAGATAATCAATAATTTGAGCAAGAACAAGTTTACAACCAATTTCTTTGAGTGAGGCAAGTCTATTAGCTCCGTCTAACAAAATAAAATCATTTTTGTATTTACCAACAATAACAGGATTCATTAAAAATTTACTTGTAGCAATCCTTTGATAAATATTTCTCAGTCTGTAAGTTTCTGTTGATTCATGTAACTTTATCTCTGAGATTTTGAGCAGGTCTAATTGAAAGAAATTAGCAGTGAAATTTATCATCGATTATTCCTTTCTAAATTCAATCTTATTTGCATGATCAAGATCAATTATAACGGTATCACCTGGCAAAAACTCTGCAGAAAGGATTCGTTCAGATAAAGGATTTGTAATATATTCCTGTATAATACGTTTCAATGGTCTTGCGCCGTAAACTATATCAAACCCAACTTTTCCTAACCAATCTTTTGCAGCATCAGTAATTACAAGCCCAATATTGTTTCTTTCAAGTTTTTCTTTAAGGTGATTGATCTGAATGTCAACAATTTTTCTTATATCCGATGGAGTCAATGGGTTGAACAAAATAATTTCATCAATTCTGTTTAAAAATTCTGGTCTGATAGTAGCTTTTAACATATCTATGAGTCTAACCTTAATTTCACCCATAATTTCATCTTTGTTAACATCAGTTAAAAATTGCAATTTTTCCTGAATAAGAGAAGAACCAAGATTAGAGGTCATAATAATGATTGTATTCTTAAAATTAACAGTTTTACCTTTTGAGTCAGTTAGTCTTCCTTCATCAAGGACTTGCAATAATATATTAAAAACATCTGGGTGTGCTTTTTCAATTTCATCAAGAAGAACAACAGAATATGGTTTACGTCTTACTGCTTCAGTAAGTTGTCCTCCTTCTTCATAACCTACATATCCGGGAGGAGCACCAATTAGTCTGGAAACAGAGAACTTTTCCATATATTCACTCATATCAATTCTTATCATATTTCTTTCATCATCAAAGAGAAACTCAGCTAATGCACGTGCAAGCTCAGTTTTACCAACTCCTGTTGTGCCGAGAAAAATGAATGAACCTATTGGTCGATTTTCATCCTGCAAACCTGCTCTTGATCTACGGATAGCATTAGAAACAGCATGTACAGCATCATCCTGACCAACAACTCTCCGTTTAAGATTTTCTTCCATATGAAGAAGTTTGTGCTTTTCACTTTCAAGCATTTTACTTACAGGAATTCCGGTCCATTTCGAAACAATTTCTGCAATATCTTCAGCATCAACTTCTTCTTTAAGCATCTTGATATCTTTTTGTATCTCAGCTAATTGTTCAGTTTTTTCATTAATTAATTTTTCAAGGCTCGGAATTTTACCGTATCTGATTTCTGCAACTTTACCAAGATTTCCTTCACGTTCAAATTTCTCAGCTTCAAGCCTTAACCTTTCAATTTCCTCTTTTGAAGTACGTATTGTTTTAATAAGTTCCTTTTCTAAATTCCAGTGTGCAACAAGTTTATCTTTTTCGGCTTTTAGGTCAGCTATCTCTTTTTCAATTTCTTGTAATCTAAGTTCTACTGGATTGACTTCTTTCTTTGACATTTCGATTTTGTTTTTTAAAACTTATAAAGTTAGTAAATAAAAACCTTGTTTTCTATTACATTATATTTCTAAACTTAAGGTTTTCCTTTTCTTTAAGTCCATTAATAAATTCAATGGAAGTCATTTTTTTTCTCCCTTCTGGTTGCAAAGAGAGTATTTCAAGTAACTTATCTGAGGTATGTACGAAAAGCTTTGATTTTTTAATCAAAATACTACCGGAAAAGTTTTTGTCTGAATTTTCATTTGTAAGATTTGTTTTCAAGATTTTGATAAACTTACCATTAAGATAGGTGAACGCTCCCGGTATGGGAGATAATCCACGTACGAGATTATGAATTTCAAAAGCAGTTTTTTCCCATTCAATTCTGCAAAGTTCTTTTGTTATTTTAGGTGCTGGAGTTGCTTCTAAATCATTCTGCTGGTTTAAAGAGTATTTACCACTTTCAATTAAATCAAGAGATTCAACGAGTGCTTTTGCTCCTAAATTTGCAAGTTTATCATATAAACTACCGAAATCATCTTCTTTATCAATTAAAATTTTCTTTTGCAGAAGAATATCACCTGTGTCCACCTTTTCTTTAAGGAAAAATACAGTAACCCCAGTTTCAGTTTCACCATTTATTAAAACCCAATTAATTGGAGCTGCTCCCCGATATTTAGGTAAAAGTGAAGCATGAAGATTAATTGCACCAAATTTTGGTATAGTATAGACCTCCGGAGGTAGAATTTTAAAAGCAACCACAACTATCAAGTCGGGTTTGGCTTCATTTATAGTCTTGAGAAATTCGGGATCTTTTAAATTTTCGGGTTGAAGAACAGGTATGTTATTTTTTAATGCGTATTGTTTAACACTTGATGGTTTAGTGATTAGACCTCTTCCTTGAGATTTATCAGGTACAGTTACTACATAAAGGATATTATGAGCTGAATCCTTAATTGCTGAAAGTGAGGACACTGCAAATTCAGGTGTCCCCATAAAAATTATTTTCATAAATTTATTTATGAAGTATAAAGTGGATAGTCCACTTCTATTTTTCGCTTCTGGATTTTTCTAAGGAGACTTTTATGTTTCTTTAAAGATTCTTCATCAAGATAATCAATAAATAAAATTCCATTTAAATGGTCAATTTCATGCTGAATGACCCTTGCAAGCAATGAACTGGCTTCAAGATTTTTTTCATTCATATCAAGATCGTAATATTTCAAGTATATTTGTTCAGGTCTGCTTACAATTCCTCTTACTTCCGGAATACTAAGACAACCTTCTTCTATCTCAATATTACCGTGAGTATCTATTATTTGTGGGTTTATCAAAGTTAATGGTTTGTAACTTTCAAAATTTTCGACATCGGAAATATCAACTACCGTCAGAGATAAACCAACATTTACCTGTGGAGCAGCCAATCCAATACCACGAGCATTTTTCATAGTGTAAAACATATTAGATATTAATTCAATTAGATTATCATCAACATTTTTAACAGGAGTAGTTTTTTCCCTTAAAATCCTCATCCCGTATGTTGTTATAGGTAATTGCTTTTGCATAAATTTCTATTTATTCACTTTTTTAAAACAAAAGTAAATTATATATAGTTTAGAAATTGTGTGAATTTTTTGAAAATCATAAATTTAATTTAACTATATCCAATTATTTAAGAAATGGATATATTTGGTAAATTATTTCCTCTAAATATATAAAAATTAATATTGATTTTTCAGGCTGTGGGAAAAAACGTTGAGAGAAATATAAACAAAATCCTAAAAATTTTTTTCAGAAGACTGATTGTTCGTGAAACACTCCATATACTTCTTTAAGTTCATTGCACATTTCTCCTAATGTTACATATTTTCGGGCACATTCAATAACAGCTGGCATAATGTTTTTTCCGTCTATTGCAGCCATCCTTAATGCTTTTAGGGAATTTCCAACATCTTCCTGATTACGTGATGCTTTCAATTCTCTAACTCGTTTTACCTGAGTTTCTTCTACAGATTTTGGTATTTTTAGAATTGGAATTTCAAGGACTTCATTTTCTTCAACAAATTCATTAACACCTACAATAATTTTTTCTTTACGGTCGAGCGCCTGTTGATACTTATAAGCAGAATCGGCAATTTCTCTCTGAAAATATCCATTTTCAATACAAGCTATCACGCCACCCTGAGAATCTATTATATCAAAATATTTTAGTGCTTCGGCTTCTAATTCATTAGTTAGTTTTTCAACAAAGTAACTTCCTCCGAGTGGATCTACAACGTTAGCCACTCCATGTTCGTATGCAATAATCTGCTGAGTACGAAGAGCAATTTTAACAGCTTTATCAGATGGTAAAGCAAGTGTCTCGTCCATAGAATTAGTATGAAGAGATTGAGTACCTCCTAAAACTGCAGCAAGAGCTTCAATAGCTGTTCTGACAATGTTGTTTTCTGGTTGTTGAGCTGTTAAAGAACAACCAGCAGTTTGAGTATGAAACCTAAGTATCCATGAACGAGGATTTTTCGCTCCGTATTTTTCTTTCATTCTACGTGCATATATTCTCCTTGCTGCACGGAATTTAGCAATTTCTTCAAAGAAATCCAGATGTGAGTTGAAAAAGAATGAGATTCTTGGTGCAAAACTATCAATATCCATTCCACGTTCAAGGCATGCTTCTATATAAGCAAAACCGTCAGCGAGTGTAAAAGCAAGTTCCTGTGCAGCTGTAGATCCTGCTTCTCTAATGTGATAACCGCTAACGCTAATAGGGTTAAATTGCGGTACTTCATTTGTACAAAACTCAATCATATCAGTAATAATCTTAACAGATTCTTTCGGAGGATAAATAAACTCTTTCTGGGCAATGTATTCTTTAAGTATATCGTTTTGTAAAGTCCCGCGTAGTTTATCATAAGTAACACCCTGTTTTTCAGCAACGACAAGATAATAAGCAAGTAAAACAAAAGCAGGGGAGTTAATAGTCATTGAGGTAGAAACCTGATCAAGGGGAATTCCATCAAATAAAATTTCCATATCTGCAAGTGATGATACTGAAACTCCACAAATTCCAACTTCACCTTCAGATGCAGGAGCATCTGCATCCCATCCCATTAATGTTGGCATATCGAATGCTGTAGACAAACCTGTTTGTCCGTGCTGAAGAAGATACTTAAATCTTTGATTTGTATCTTCAGGTGTTCCAAATCCTGCAAATTGTCTCATAGTCCAGAGCTTACCTCGGTAAAGGTTTGTATGTATTCCTCTTGTAAATGGGTATTCTCCCGGATATCCGAGATCTCTATCATAATCAAGATCTTTAATGTCTTCAGGTGTATAACAAATTTCCAACTCTTTTCCGCTTAGTGTAGTATAAGTACCACCTGTGGTTTTTGCTCTAAGAGCTTTTTCGAGCCACTCTTTTTTGGATTTACTTTTATAAGAGTTCATCTTTTTTAAAATTTTATAATATTTTAAACACAATAATAATGAAAATAATTCAAAAAATAAATAGGTAGTTGTATTTGAATTTTTTTGGAAATATGGCTTTTATAACTATGACTTTTTTGTTAAGGTATTAAAAATAGATTAGTGTAAACGATAATTAATTTTATATTTGAAAAAATATAAATATAAAACTACAATAAAACAGAAAGCCTGCTGTACTCTCCATTAGATTTCCAAGCAGGCTTATCCTGTCTTATTCGCAACTCGTGAGTTATTTGATAAGTGTCATCTTTTTTGTAAAGGATTCAATTTTACCATTAGATTCAACAACTAATGAATACAGATAGATACCTGTAGCAAGATTTGTTCCATCAAAAGTAACTGTATACGCTCCGGCTTTCTGGAAGGTATTTACAAGACTAATAATCTCTCTACCTGACAGGTCATAAATCTTCATTGATACTTTAGCATCAACAGGTAAATCATAGTCAATTTTTGTAATTGGATTAAATGGGTTCGGATAATTTTGAGAAAGTGTAAGTTTTTTAGGTACAGCAATTTCGATTGATCCATTAAGTGAATAAGTTGTTGATGTTCCATTATAGTCAATCTGTTTTAACTGATAGGCATATTTACCGGGAAGAAGGTTTTTATCTTCAAAAGTATAATCTACTCTAACATTGCTGTTACCTTTACCAGGTACAAAACCAATTTTCATCCAGTTATTTTCATTAATATTGGATCTATATATTTCAAAGCCAGCGTTGTTCATCTCCATTCCTGTTGCCCATGAAAGTACAGCGGATTTTGCATTTGCTCGCCCTGTGAATGATAATAGTTCAACAGGCATTGCTCCTTGTTCACCGCCAGTATAAGAAGAGAAAGATGTAAGTCCTTCACCATGTAAAGTATTGGTAGTTGGGTTTGCCTTTGTCATCAAAATCCATGTTCCACCATCATACTTCCCTCCATAAATGTTATTTTCATTTCCAACAACATCAGCATCAACGTATACAAAATCTATATCGTATGTGAAATTTGTTACACCACTGGGTGTTAATGTCCAATATCGTTTAAGATAATCATTAACACTGTTATTATTAGGATGTTTTGCTTCAGTTACTTTAACTCCAACATAAGCATTACTATAATTCCCTGAAGTAAATGTTAATGTAACCGGAGAATAATTTGGGGTAGAATTATTATCACCAACTGGGTATGTAAAAGTAGTATAAGCTGGATTATATCGTTTTCTAAACTCACCACCATTATTTACAGCAACCATATTTGAACTTGAAAAAGTCCCCGAAACAGTTGCAGCTGGTTCAAGTGTAAGGTTATTTGCAAGTAAATCAAGGATTCCATTGGTTAATATTAGTGATGAAGTTACTGTTAGGTTATTCGTAAGCTGTAGATTATTTGTATTATCTACTGTTAAGCTATTTACAGTTGAGGGTAAACCAGTACCTGTTATTGGAGTAGAGGCATCTTTTATAGGTTTTTCAACCGTTTTTAATGTTGGAGGTAATACAACTTTTGATAGATCATAATTTGCTGTGGTTTCAATAAAATCAGTTTTAACAGGAAGAGGTTCAGGCGATTTATTCCCTGCAGACAATGCCATTGAAGTTTTATATACATAATTTGCACCTGTACTAAAGTTCCTGACGAATGTATTAATTGGACCTGTATTCCCGGAAGAAGCAATACCATCGGGATCCCCAATAATCAAAGTAGCATTTGTATTGAGATTGAAAACACTTTTACTATTATAATCATAAATAAAAGTATTTGCATTTGGGCAGTAAAGTGTCCCATTAACATTTATTGTATCCTGAGTTGCCATCCAATCTGTAAGAGTTACTGTTGTTCCTGATTCGATTTTAAATTTATTTCTAACCCAAACACCATTATTACCACCAGTATAAGATTTATATATAAGAGGTTCACTTAATAAATTTATATTTGCAGAAGCAGTAGTGCTAAGAGCAGTAACAAGCATATTATCTATACCTACAAATGCATTATTATTATTTGCTCCATAAGCGTAAATTCTAAAAATTACATTTGGATTATTATTAAGCGCCTCTACTGAATTTAAGTATACTGTTACTGTCCATATATAAGATATAGAAAGAGAAAAATTAGTAAATTCTGTGAAACTTGAACCGTTGTTTGTACTATATAGTATTCCAATTCTCATTGAATCTGATGACCACTGACCTGTTAAGCCACCCCAAATGAGAAAATTTAAATAAATACCACTCAACCCTGAGGTATTAACTGGAAATTGATAGTATTTTGTGGCAGACACACCCGGGTCACTATTGCCAATGTTCCAATCTTTAGAATAAATAGCTCTTGTGTTCCTTATTCCTCCATATACACTAATCCCGTAACCTGAGGTGTTGGATATTGAACTTCCAGTGTTTCTTTTGAAAGTACTGTCAGAACCAATTGTGTTAATTTTATAAGTTGGAATGTTTGTAAATGTAGAATAGCTTCCAGAAGGTACTTCAAAAGCATAATATTGTATAGGTAGTTGTGCAAAGACTGTTCCTGTTAAGAATATTGTTATTACTATTGCGAATAAGTTTTTCATAATAATTTTTTTTGTTCATTGGAAAGTTTGCAAATATTATGCCAGTAAAAATATGTGTTTTATTGAATGGAATAAGCGTTTTTTGAACTAATTTATTCAAAAATATAGTTTGATGACTATATTTTTAGTTAACTTATTATATTATATGTAAAACTGGATTATCAACTACTTATTCTGCTCTGTATTTAATTTGATATACTACTTTAAGGAGGGAAAATTGTTTAGTTTTTTAATTTTTGTTCCTGTTAGCAGAAAATTAATAAATTTCTTTTGTGTATTTTAGTTTTGATGGTAAGTATAAAATATGTGTGTAAAATAGACTTTCTAATTTTTAAAAAAACGGAAATGATAACTAAAACAAAATTTGTGGTTAGAAATTTAAATACTAAAATCTATTTCTTTCTCTTCTTTTTTTGAGATGACTTAATTTTCTTTTTGGTTAAAGGGATAAGTGTTTTCTTTTTTTCAAGAATATCTTCAATTTTATATTCTCCAGCAATAAACATCTTTGAACAGAACTCTCCATTAAATCTTCCAAGCTTAACACATTCCTCATGATTTTTTCTAACTGCTTCGGGATCTGTTGCCTGTGGTGTTAGCCAGAAAATATCCAGTTCTTTATTACAGGTTGTACAAAACAATGGTTTTATACTTTGCATTTCCTTTTTGATTTTCTTTGTTTGCCTTTTATTTTTCATAAATTAATAATAACAATTTAAATATGATAAACAAAAATTTTGGTTTACAGTTCCCATAAAAATTATATAAAGAAATTATTTTACTTTTAGGATTTTTAAGTTTGTATATATACTTTAAGGTAAATTTTTTAGAATCACTTTTGAATACCTAACTATTAAAAAATTTGTTGTATATAACTGTAAGTAAGTTAATAAGTCGGATTGTATATACAACTATTAAAATATCTTAATAAAAAATCTCCAGCCTAAAACTGAATTTAAATTATTATTTATTATAAGTTTGTTTTTATCTTGTCAAAAATAATCTTATTAGATAATATTATACTTGACAAAATAATCTAAATAGATTATATTTGAATAAACTAATAATTAATGGGGGTAATTATGGAAACCAACACAAAAGTAACATTTTGGAAATCAAATCTTGAGGGGCTTCAGAATTGGTATGAAACATTACTTGAGTTAAAGAGTAAAGTATTAAAAGAAGGTGTTGATTATTATTTTGGAAAAAATTCAGGGAAGCCGGTATTATTAAAACCGGGTGCAGAGAAAATTTTAAGGTTATTTGGATTTCACCTTGACACTATGGAGTGTATTAAAGAGGTAATTGAAGATGATTTCATTGATTATACATATAGGTGTGTAATAAATGATTGTAATGGTGAAAGAATAGGAATATGCGAGGGGAGCGCTAATAGTCGTGAATGGATATTTATGTATAGTTACTTAAAACGAGATGATGTTCCATCTAAAAAAGTAATAGAAGAGATGAAAAGAAAAAATCTTGGCTTCTGGAAAAAGATTGATAAAAAATGGGTATGGATAGAAAAAGTTGAGAATAAAAATTTATTCAATTTAAAGAATCGGATTCAGAAAATGGCACAGAAAAGAGCATTTGTTGGAGCAGTGCTAATTGCAGCTGGAGCATCAGAATTTTTCACACAGGATAAGTCTAATGGATAACACCAAACTTCTTTTAACAATGAGGTTAACAATTAATAAAAATGAGCTTAAGCCAATACCAAATTTTGTAAATTATTATGCTTACAAGGATGGTCGAATATACAGGATAAATGGGGACGATTGTATACGTCAACTTACAGAATTCAGGCAACCGTATTCAAAATATCTTTACGTATATTTATACAGGAATAAGTCTGATAAAGTTGGCGTTGCAGTTCATAAGCTTGTGGCGAGTGCATTTTTTGGAATAGATCCATTAAAATATCATATTACACATAAAGATAGAAACACATTAAACAATAAGCCTGAAAATCTTGAGATAAAACGAAAAGCACCTATGGAGATAGAAGATGAAGAAAGAACATTGATTAAGGAAAAAATAAAGGAATTTGAAGAAATACTTTTAAGATATGTAAATTTCAATCGGGATTCAGAAGTCTGGCAGGATTATAGACGAATTACAAAAAATATGAAAGATAGGGTGAAATATAACTGGTTAAAGCTTTATCTAATAAGTAAAGACCTTACAACGCAGGAAATAATTTAGTTAGTCTTCGTCCACAAGTTTATCGAATATTTCACTCAGTTTCTTGAGCAGAAAGTCTTGAGAAAATGGTTTAGTAATATATATAGAGTTTTGAACCTCCTGTGCTTTTTTTCTTGTTTCAGAATCGGAATAACTTGTAATGTAGATTATTGGGGAATTAGAAAATTCTCTAATTTTATGAGCAGCTTCGATTCCATTAATGTTGCCCTGAAGCAGAATATCCATAAGGATAATTTGTGGATTATGTGTTCTTGCAAGTTCAATGGCATCATTTGCATTTTTTGCAATTCCTACACAGTGATAACCAGATTGTGTAATTATCTTATGGAGTAGTCTTGCAGCAAGCAATTCATCTTCAACAATAAGAATTTTTTGTTCTGTTTTTGAAGAGTTTTTATGATTCATCATCATTAAGAAGATTTCCAAATATATTATTGATTTTTTTCAGTAAATTATTTGTGGAAAATGGTTTTGCAAGCAAATCTGAATTTGTCACTGACTTGATTCTATCCAGTGTGGGGCGGTCAGATGAGCCTGTAATAAATATTACAGGTATATCAACAACTTCCCTCAATTTTTCTGTTGCAGTTACACCATCTATTTTACCCTGTAAAATAATATCCATAAGAATTATATCAGGTTTGAGTTTATTAACCTGTTCTACTATCTCATCTGCATTTTTTAGAGTGCCAATTACTTCAAAGCCATATTCACGCAGAATTAATTCTATACTTCTTGCTGTTAAGAGGTCATCTTCAACTAATAAGACTTTATTCATAATCGTTTTTCATATAAATTAAGTGGTATTGTAAGTTCAAATGTAAATCCCTCTCTACCAGAAAAGGAGTAAGATGAACCAATTTGATTTGAGAGGGTAGTGATTAATTGCAAACCAAGAGTTTCGGGGTTTGTAAAATCATATTTGTCTTTTATACCAGGACCGCTATCTTTATAATAAAAACGAACAATATTACCTTCGATTGGTTGCATCTTAATAGTAATTACTCCTGATTCAGAATCTTTAAAAGCATGTTTGATTGAGTTTGTAACAAGTTCATTAATTATTAGTCCACAGGGGATTGCAATATCAATGGGGAGGAAAACATTTTCTATTTTATAAATAATTTTTATTTTCTTTGAGTTCAGAGAATTCAGGATATTTTGAGTAATTTTTGTGACATAGCTTTTGAAATCAATATCACTAAATGACTCAGAGCTGTACAGCATCTCGTGAACCAATGCCATTGAAATGATACGGTTTTCTGTTTCTTTAATACGTTCAATTGCTTCAGAGTCTTTAATATTTTCTGATTGCAGCCTGATGAGACTTAGTATAATCTGAAGATTATTTTTTACTCTATGGTGGATTTCTTTCAGCATCACTTCAATTTCCCGTGTATATTTTTTCAGCTGTTCATCTTTGATTTTCTTTTCAGTTATGTCTTCAGATATAATAAGGTAATTTGTAATGGTTCCTCTTTCATCCTTTACAGGTGTAACATAAATTTGTGTCCAATAAGTATCACCAGATTTTTTTTTGTTTAGCACCTCGCCTTCCCATTCATTTCCCGACGAGACCAGTTCCCAGATTTCATCATAATTTATTGAAGATTGGAGTACAGAAGATAGAAATTTTATATTTTTCCCAATGACTTCTTCAAGAGAATATCCTGAATTTATAACAAAATGCTGGTTAGCATATTCAACTATTCCATTTGTATCAGTAATAAGAACAGTATTTGAACTTTGTTCAATAGCACGTGAAAGTTTTATGATTTCAGCGCGTGAAAGTTTTTGTATTGTTACATCTTCAAAAACAAGTTGTATAATTTTTCTTTCACCTAATAAGAAACAATTTATATTTGCATTAGCATAAATAAGTTTTCCGTCTTTTCTGGAAAAAGTACATTGTACATCACCTATAACAGAGCCCGGTTCAGGTGAGTTAATAAATTTAATCAAAGGTTTATTCACATCGTTTTCGGATTCAGGTAAAAGTGCTGTAACTCTTGCACCAACAATTTCTTCTCTACTCATATTGAAAAGGTTTGCAGCTCTTGAATTAGCAGTTAAAATCTGTCCATTTTCGATTAGAAGTACAGCATCGATTGAATGGTCAAATAAAGCGTGGTATAACTCTTCACTATTACGAAGTTTCTGAATTAAATCAATAACATCACTTACATCGGTATTTATACTTAGTATATACTCTTTTCCTTCAAGTTTAAGTACAGAAACATTTGCAAAAACAGTTATAATAGAACCATCTTTTCTTCTATATCGTGTTTCAAAATTTTTGTATGAGCCACTTTGCAATATCTGTTTAATTGCTTCTTCACCACGTGCAACATCTATAGTAAAAGATTTAAGTGACTTTCCGATGAATTCGTCAGGCGAGTATCCAAAAATTTCAAAAGCTTTTGGATTTGCATCTACAATAATTTCACTTAAGGGTTCAAATACTAAAATAGCATCATTCGCATATTCAAATAATTGTTTATACCTAAATTCAGTATCGGCAAGTTTATTTTGAATATTCTTTATATCTGTTACATCTATATATATTCCTACAATTCCGCCTTTTGTTCCATCTGTGTTGTTAAATATTGTGCGAGTAAAAACATATTGTCGTTTGTTCCCTTTATTATCTAATAATTCTTTTTCTTCAATTGTTGTTTGTGAAGTAAGCAACGAACCCTCATCTACTAAAAACGATTGGAGTGATGGATTATTGTTAACAAGGTCAATTGTTGACTTTCCTATAAGTTGTTCCTTCTTTAAAGAGGTTAGATTTTCAAAATGAGAATTACATCCAATAAATTTTCCGTTAATGTCCTTATAATATATAGGATAAGGAATTGTTTCAAGCAGAGTTTGAAGGAATATTGGTTGCGCAGATTTAACAGAATCCTCTATAGGTTCAACATATCCGTCATAATAAACTTTTCCATTTTGTTTGGTAAGAACTATAGACTCACGAACGGGAATATATTCCCCTGAACTGGTTTTCCACTTAGCTTCAAGGTTTAAAATCTTGCCACGAGTTCTTAAAATATCCTTAATTGTATCTCTTGAGTAGTCAGTTTGAGGTGTTTTTTCAAGATTTATATTGGAAAGCTCCTCAAATGACTGATAGCCAAGCATATACAGCAAAGCTTTGTTTGCATATATAATCCTACCTTCTTCATCAGTTCTAAAGACTCCAATCGGAAGATTCTCAAGAATATTTATATCCAAGTGTTTAAAGTTTTTCAATAATAGAAAAGATATCTATCTATTTTAAAAGAAATTGTAAATAATATTTATTACAAAACTTAAAGAGAACCAATTAATATGTACAAAATTATATAAGTTAGACAAAAAAACAAGCCTAAAAGAAATCTTTTTTAAAGGGCAAAAAATGGGTAATCAGGGTGGGAAATTTAATGTAAGTTATTGTATTTTAATAAGATATTTTAATTTTACGAAATTGTTTAAAAGGTTTAACAACTATTGAATTACACAAGCCTTCTCAAGAAAAGTTATAAATTCTTTTTTAGTGAAAGGTTTGGCAAGATAATGTGTAAAGCCTTCTGAAAGGAAATATTCTTTGTCTCCTTGTGTTGCATAAGCTGTAACTGCAATGATTGGAACTTTATTATAATGTGGAATTTTTTTAATTTCTTTAAGTACATCAAGTCCACTTAATTTTGCAAGTCCAATATCAAGCAAGATGCAGTCATAATTTTTTGACTTTGCTAATTTAATTCCTTCAAAACCATTAGTAGCAGAGTCAATTTTAGCAAGATCCTTTAAAAAATGTTTTACAGTTATTATTGTAAGTGAATCGTCATCAATATGCAAAATAGATGGTAAATTTTTAATTTCCCTTGCAGGGGAAATTTCGTCATTCAACTGTTCAGATTTAACTAATGGAGGCTCAACAGCTTCAAAAATTACTCTAAAAATTGAACCACTTCCAAGTTTACTTGATACTGTAATTTTCCCATTCATTTTTTCAACTATACCTTTAGCAAGTGAAAGTCCAAGACCTGTACCTTCAAATTTTCTATCAACACCTTCACTAACCTGACGGAATGGTTCAAAGATTATACCCAATTTATCTTGTGGAATACCAATACCTGTATCTTCAACTTCAATCACTGCAAGAGGAATATTATTTTTAAATTCCTTGAGTGTTCGGAGTGTAATGTGTCCTGAAGGAGTGTAGGTTATTGCATTATGAATGAGATTGTTTAAAACCTGATGCAAAAGATCTGGGTCTAAATTTGCATATACTTCAGTTTTGAGATCAAAGTTAATTTTCAGGTTCTTTGATTCAGCCATATTAGAAAAGAGCAAAGCTGTTGAACGGACACATTCATTTAAATTTGTAGTACAACTTTTTATTTCAAATTTATCTGCTTCTATTCGGGAGAGGTTAAGAATAGAGGTTAATGTATTGAGTAATCTCTGTCCACTTGTTAGAATTAGCTCTGCCATTTCTTTTTCATCCCCTGAATGCAAAGTTTCTTTTAAGAGTTCAGCAAAGCCAAGTATACCTGTTAGGGGAGTTCTTATTTCGTGACTTAGGGAAGATAGGATATTTGATTTAACTTTACTTGCAGCTTCAGCACGTTCTTTTGCTTCAATGAGCTCAAGTTCTTGCTGTTTTCTTTGTGTAATATCAAGGCTAATTCCAACAGCACGATAAGGAATATTTGCCTTGTTACGAAATATAGATGCCCTTAGGAGTTTATGTTTAATTTTGCCTGTTTTTGTGATTAATCTAACCTCATATTCAAAATTAGAGGAAGTTGATTCCATTAATTTTTTGATATTATCACTAAATTTTGGTAAATCATCTGGATGGATAAAAGTTAGAAAATCCTCAAATTTACCAGAGAAAGTTCCGGGTTCCAGTTCCAGCAACTTATGAGAAAACTCGTCAAGGTGAAGTTGTCCTTTTTTAATATCATAATCAAATGTACCAATTTCACCTGAAGCAAGTGCAAGATTTAATCTTAGGTTTAATTGTTCTAATTTTTCTCTCGATTCTACAAACTCAGTAACGTCACGTAAAATTGCAACAATATAATTTTCCTCATCAAGAGTTATTTTATTCAGACTGATTTCACAGATGAAAAGTTCTCCATTTAGTTTTTTGTGTGTCCAATCAAAGATTTGCCTTTTTCCTTGAAGGGCAGAATTAATAAATTCAATAGCAGCTTCTTTTGAAGTTCTACCATCAGGTTGAATTTCAGGCGAAAGTTCGTAAGGATATTTACCAATGATGTCGTCTCTTTTTGCAGAAAAAAGTTCAAGTGTCTTATCATTAAAGTCAATAAACTTGTAGTCCTTTAATAACATTATAGCATCGTTTGCATTATCAAAGATTGTTCGGAACTTTAGTTCATTATCTCTTAAAGCTTTTTCCTTTTCGAGAACATCAATAGCAAAAGAAAGATCTCCTGAAATTTCATTGAAAAGAAGGGCGTCTTCTTCGTTGAAAAAGTTTATCTTACTTCCGAATACAGTCATCAGTCCAGTAATTTTACCTTTATACCGTATCGCAATGCATATTAGTGAAAGTAGTCCCTGATTTTTAAGTATACCAATATAAGAATTTAAAGCAGGTTCATTTTCAATATTATTAATAATTAGCACATTTTCTTTTTCAGGAAACAGCTTTAGCAAAATCTTACTCAGTGATTCAGGAAGTTGACTATTGAGGTTTATATCTTTTTTACATTTTAAATAGACGTTAAGAGTTTCTTTACCATTACCGTAAGTTACAAGACAACAGGTTGGGAAATTACCGTAATTGGTTAAAACCTCAGGGAGCTGAGCCATAAGTTGCTCGAAATCTTTTGTTCTTACGATAATCTGGTTAACCTGTGAAAGTACAGAAAAAAGATACAGCTGTTTTTTAAGCCTTTCTTCAAGGGTTCGTCGTTCTGTAATGTCACGGATAATTAGCTGATGAAAGCGGTGATTATCAATGTATATATATTTTTCGCTTATTTCAACGGGGAATGTAGAGCCATCACTTTTGATATGAACTGTTTCAACTGTTCTTCCTTTATCAAGAACATCAATAGGTAAGGGTTGAAATACTTTTCTGAATTCAACTGGTTGTAAGTTATCAACTGTTAGTTTTTTGATTTGCTCATCAGTATATTTATATAAACTTAATGCCTGTTTATTAGCGTTTGTAATTTTGTTAGATTCATCACAAAGGATAATAGCATCGTGAGCGTTTTCAAAAGCTTCGTTGAAATGTTTCTCAAGGGCTTGTTTTTCAAGTTCAAGATTGTACAGAGTTTTGTAGAAAATTGTTCTTGTGTGACGCCAGATTAAAGTTAATGTTACACCCACAAGTATAATCAGAGAGATAGTCAGCAGATTAACAATTGTTGTAAATTCACTGTTTGCTTCTAAAAATTCCGACTCTTCAACTTCAGATATTAAAAGCCAGTTTAATGAAGGAATAGAATCACTCATTGCATAAACAGGAATTTTTCTGTGATCAAGTCCGCTGATAAGCTCTTCTTTAACATTTGCAGCTTTAGTAACTACAAATTCTGTATCGTTATATGGAATAGTTAGCTTAAGGGCAATAGTGTCTTCAGGATGGTAATTATTTAAAAAAGTTATTCCGCTTGAATCACGACGGTGAAGATAAGTTTTAAAAGTTGAAAATGATGTGAAATTTTGTCTGATATAAGGATACAACCTATCTTCTGGAGAGACTTCAAAAATTACAACATATAAAACTTTTTCATTATTTATGATTGGAATGTGTAAATCAATATGTATTATATCTGCATTCTGATATTTATGTAAGTCTGAAAGATAAATTTTTTTATTAATAGCAATTTCTTTTAGGTTTGCTTTTGCAAACCTGCCCGGAACAGGGGCATTATCAGGATAACTATAAATAAGATTACCATCGAGATCTACAAGTCTTGCACTTCTGAAATGAAAGGTATTACAAATAGTTTGAAATTTCTTTTGTACCTGTGTTTTTTTAGCAGGTGTTGTCACTGAGTTTATGATATCAGCAGCAGTCGAAGGAGATTCAGCAAATTCGGAGAGGTATTGCACAAGATCTGAAGTAAAGTTTTGAACTTGCTGAGCTTTTAATGTAAGTTCTGTATGAAAAACAGCTTTTAAGTTATCTAACTCCTGTTGATTATGTTTATTAATTAATTTTTCCCGTAAAAGGAAACTAAAAACAGAGAAGAGAATGAAAATTCCTACTAAAAAAATTATGAATTTTATATTAAGGTTTTTTGCCAACCTTTATATATATATATTAAATTATAAGTAAAAATTACCTTTAAATATTTATAAAGTCAAGCACTTAATTAGTAGCAGTATTAAATTACAGAATAATAACTGCTAAAGTTTTTTTGTCAAAAATCGGTTTGTCAAAAAGTTACACTTCTCTATACATTACCTGTAATTTTGTATCAAAGAAAGGATTTTTAGAATGAGAAACTTTATTCGAAAAATTAGAAATGTTTTAGGAAAATCAATCTCAGAAAACTTCAATGGAAGCTGGAATTCACTACTTGATGTTATGAAAAGCAGTGGAATGGAGAGCTACAAGTCATATTGTTTTGCCTGCATAAATGCGCGAGCAGAAAATGTTTCAAAGGCAAAGATAAGCCTCTTTACTCGTGATAGTAAGAGTGGTTCAATATATGAATTAAAAGAACACCCTTTTCTTAATCTAATAGCAAAGCCTAACAAACGAGGACAAACATTTAGTGAATTATTGCATAAGATTTCCACTTCGCTTGATTTATATGGTAATGCATACCTCTACGTATCACGTGGAATTGATAAAACTCCGGCTGGTTTGTATCACCTGCCATCAAGAGCAGTTGAAATAGTGTTGAATAAAAATAACACGGAGATAGAATATTATCGTTATAATGTATCTAATGGGACAGTTAATTATTATGCATCTGATGTAATACATTTTATGATTCCAAATCCTGATAGCAATTTTACAGGTAAATCAACCATATCAGGTTTTAATTTCACATTAGAAATAGACTATCTTCAAAATCTTTATCAGCGGAATTTCTATAAAAATGATGCATCAATAGGGATGTTACTGGAGTGTGAACACAGTATCAGTGATGAAAAATATGAGAGATATGTAAATCAATTTCGTCAGATGTATGAAGGTGCAGTGAATTCGGGTAAAACTTTACTGCTTGATTCAGGAATTAAAGCAAAACCATATCAAGCCTTTCCAAAAGATGTCGAGATTTTACCATCAAGAAAACTTATACGAGATGAAATTATGACAATATTTAGAGTTCCTAAAATTATTCTTGGTATTACTGATGATGTTAATCGCGCAAACTCAAGAGAATCTATAAAGATTTTTAATGACTATGTTATAAAGCCTTTCGCAAAAATTAACATTGAGAGTAAACTTAATAATTTCTTGAGGGAAAACTATACTGACGGAAATATTTTTATCACAATGGATTATGAATTTGAAATAGACAGGGAGTTGCAATTACGAGCTTACGAAATTTTCAGAAAATATGATATTGCCTCTGTTGCTGAAATTCGTGAAATGGAAGGGTTATAAAATTTTTAGAAAATCTAAAAAAATAATTGAAATGGAAACAAGAACTTTTATCACTTCAGAAAAATCCAGCTCTTATGATGATAAAAAAATGACACTTACTCATTTTATTACGACAGTTACTCCTGATAGATATGGTGAGATTGTCAATCCATTCGGAATGGACAGCAGGAATTTTCGGAAAAATCCAGTTGTGCTTTTCGGTCATAATGCAGGTAAAATGGTGATTGGGAAAAATTTAAGTTTGACTGTTGATGATTTTGGTGTTAAAGCTACAACTCAATTTGCTGATACAGAAGCAGGACGTGAAATTTATCGCTTAAATAGAGATGGTTTTTTAAATGCCTGGTCTATTGGATTTATTCCTAAAAAAGTTATTCGTCAGGATGATAAAGGAAAAGATAATAAAGAAAATTTTACAGTGATTCAGGAATGGGAATTGATTGAATATTCAAGTGTGGTAATACCTGCTAATCCTGATAGTTTAAACCTTTTATTGAAGGAGATTAAAAGTGAAGAGATGAAGTCATTTCTGAGTCGGGGTTTAAGTTTAGAAACTTTCTATAAAAAAATTGAACAGCTTGAATTAAAAAATCAAAAACTGGAAAACGAGTTTATTAAACTTGAAAACAAGATAGCCGAAAAATTTTTAGATATAATTAAACTAATCCAGATTATTAATAAAAATTAAAAATTAAGGAGAAAAAACAATGGAAGAAAACAAGAAACTTGAAGATGTAAACTTAAATGTTCTCTTTAGCAAAGAGGAGATTGAAAAAATTTCGAGAAAGGTTGCTGAAGATGTAATACACTCGCAGTTTAGTGTTAACATTCCACCTGAGCCATTCAGGTCTGCAGAAAATCGTGAAAACTTGGAAGTTCAGGAAGGAAGAAAATTTTTAAAGGCAATTGTTTATAACAAGCCTGAGTTATTTCCAGAGCGGTATAAGAATTTTTTAAATGAAACAGTTGGTTCAGCGGGAGGTTACCTTGTACCCCAACAGTGGTATAACAGGATTATGAGCCTTGTATCTGATGGAGGGGTAGTAAGAAAAAATGCAACTGTAATGAATATGACACGAAGAGATCTGGTAATACCAACACTTGAACAACTTCCATCTTTCAGTTTTGTAACAGAAGGGACGATGAAGCCAGTAAGTAATCCGGGTTTTGGACAGGTTGTGCTTTCAAGAAAAGATGGAGGATTTATAGTGGTATTTTCTCGTCAGTTGCTTGAAGATGAAGCGTTTGATGTAATGGGATTTGTTTCAGAAATTGCAGCGCAGATAATCAGACGTACTGAAGACCTTGCCGGATTTAAAGGGATTCCACCTTTTATTAAGGGAGTTTATGATAGTACTGTTAATACAAAAAAAGTAGAGATCAGCGGTATAACTTTTGCAGATTTAAAATACAAATCAATTATTGAAATGGTTTCTGCTGTTCCTTCAGAGACACTTGGTAATGCAAAGTGGTATATGCATAGATCAGTTTACGGGTATATAAAATCGCTTACTTATGAGAGCGGGGAATTTGTGCTAACTCCTGATGAAAGAAAATCAAATACACTTGAAGGATATCCTGTTGTGTTAACAGATCAAAGTTATGCTATGACTGAGTCTGCTCCGGGAAGGGGATTTATAGTTTTTGGTGATTTAAAATATATGATACTTGGCACAAGAAATTCATTAACAATAGATTTTTCGAAAGATGCGACGGTTGATATGGGTGGAGGTACAACAGTAAATTTGTGGCAGAATGGACTTGTAGGATTAAATTTTGGTGCTTCGTTTGATATAAAATTCAGCTTCCCATCTGCTTTAGCAGTAGCAAAAACACAGGATAATTAAACTCTTTTTTGGTGCGGGTTAATTTGCCCGCACCTTTAACCATTAATATGGAATAATTATTATGATTAATTTAAATGATTTAAAGACGTTTTTGCGGATAAGCGATAATACTCTTGATGGTTTTCTAATTGGAATTATTGATATGTCAGTAGGTAGGATAAATAATATATGCAGGCGTAATATAAATTATGGATCGAGAGATGATATTATTGATGGAAATGGTCAAAATATTATATGGTTAAAGGATTATCCAGTTGAAAGAATTGTTTCTGTAAAGTACAGGGTTGATAACAGTGGTTTTATATATAATCTTTTCGAGGGAAGTAATATTGATATTAATATTTATCTTGAGAATCGCAGTGGGAAACTGATTCTTTTAAATGGATATAAATTGCCTTCAGGCGAGAGTAATATAAAAATATCTTATTTTGCGGGATATATGGAAAATGCACCTGTTCCTGCCTGTGAAATTCCTTCTGATTTGAAATATGTTTGTCTGTTGATGTCAGCACAGACTTTTCTAAAAAGCTTTCAAAATTCAGAAGATGAATTTAAACGCAGGCTCGGAGTGGAAGCGTATGAAAAGTATATCAAGGAAGCCACAGCAACTGAAACAAGAATTTCACTTAGATATACAGATGAAGATTTTGAGTCGCTTCTTGATAAATACAAATCATTAAGGATAACATAAAAGATTAGAAGAAATGCAAATTTTAAATGATAAAACAAGTTTAGTTTTTTATCTGAAAGATTTTATAAAAATTCTTTTTCAGGTATGTGTAGTAGCTGGCACGGCAATAGCACTTTTTTACAATATTCAGAATGAGTTTAATCTATTGAAGCAGGAAATGTTTTATCTCAGGAGAGATGTAAATGATATGAAGATAGAATTTCGGAATCATATTGATAAATGCAATAATGATTTTAAGCGATAACAGAATTAAGACTATTTATGTTCAGCAAATTTTTTAATGAAAGTGATGAGTTTTCAATGATGAGGTTAATGGCATTTATAACAGTTCTGACAGGGATAATAATAACTGTTGTAATTGTAGTTTTATCACTTTTGAGGTTTGAGATTCAATATATCAGGGAAATGATTGAGCTTGTGGGAATACTTTTAAGTATTGGTTTTGGTGGCAAAACGATTCAAAAATTTTTTGAAAATTTTTCCGGTGAGAAATAAATGAGGCAGTACTTAAAATATCTTTTATTAGCGGCTGGAATAATAATCATTTTATTTCTCAATCCGTTTTTGAGACATAAATTTGATAGAAGCCCTTTTTATGTTATTCGCGATACAAGTCTTATCTCAAGAGTTGAAAAAAATCTCAAACAAGATACTGTGATAAAAATTTATGAGAAGGTTATATACAGTCAGGTAAAACCGAAAGTGATTTATATTGATCGTATTGATAGCAATAGTTTAAAAAAATGGAAACAGTTTGATTTAATGTTAAAACTACAAAAGAAATATGGCGAGTTAACAATCACAGCTTTGAATCAGCAGGATTCAGTGATAAAGGAATACAGATTTGATGATGTGTCGGACAATTTTTCTGTAACAGCAAAAACAGGTGATGTTTTTGTTAAATCATCGCGCTTTGAATGGAAAGGGCTAAAAGCTGGTGTGGAAACAAGATATGCTATTTTTGATGATGAAAAGTGGAAGGTAGATTTTCTTTTAAACAGTGAAGTATCAATAGCGGGAAAAATAGGTGTAGGATGTGTGATGAGGTATCCATTGTCAGGAGTTAAATCAAAGGAAATAGAATTTGGGATAAATTTAAATTATAAAATAAAATGAACTTTGAAGTAATTAAAAATCATTATCAGAACAAGATAGTTCCATCAGCTAAATTTGATTCACTAACACCTGTGAGGGATTTAGGTCTTTTACTACCGGAATTTTTTGATACACTTGTAAAATGTTTTGATGAATTTGAGAATTCTAATCCTGAGCAGAAAATTTATGTTGTTGAAACCTATAGAAGTAACAGGCTTCAACGTAAGTATTTTAATGATGGAAAGAGCAAAATAAGGGCTTATGGAATGCATCACTTTGGAATAGCGGCAGATGTTGCGTTTTTAATAGAAGGTATGGTGAGTTATGAAGGGAATTATAGTGAATTACGTGAAATATTTAAAGATAATGGATTATACGTGCTTGATTGGGAACTCTGTCACGTGCAATATATACCTGTTTCGCAACAGTCAGATTTAAGAAAGTATATACTTGATGGTTAATATTTAAGGTAAATAATAATTTAATTAATCAACCCTCGATTAAAAAATCGGGGGTTTTTTGTTTGTTCGTAAAGTGAAGAAAACAATATTTCTATCGAAAATTTGCTTTAAACAAATAATCCTGAAAGGTATAATTTAAAAATTCATATAAAATATTTCAGGGGGTATTAAGTAAACAATAAGATTGTTCAAATTTTAGCCAAAAAAGGTATTTTTTATGCACCTCATATTTTTTTTGCAGATTATAGATTATATTGTGTAGAAATTCTGAATTTTTTTTTCAATTTTACCTTGAATTTTTTTTATCAGATTATATTTTTACAATCGTAGGGTTATCCTAAAATTCACTTTTAGGGAAAAGAAATAAAAAATATATATGGGAACATTACTTAACCACTTGCCTAAACGCAATCGCGTTTATTTTATAAGTAAGATTTTTTCAATTCTTTTTGTATTAGCATTAACATCAGAAGTTTTATCTCAACCACTTTCAGGAACTTACACAGTTGGCTCAGGTGGTGATTACCCAACAATTGCTGCAGCTGTATCAGATCTTAATTCACGTGGTGTAGCAAGTCCTGGTGTCACATTTAATGTAAATGCCGGACATACTGAGAATACAACAGCACCGATCACAATTACTGCAACTGGAACTGCTTCAGCTCCTATTGTTTTCCAGAAAAGTGGTTCTGGTGCAAATCCACTTATTACAAGAACTGATGCAGGCTCTCTTGCTACATCGACACTTGGTGGTGCTGGTGATGCTATCATAAGGCTAGAAGGAACCGATTACATTACCTTTGACGGAATTGATGTAACTGCTTCTCAATCCAGTATTGAGTATGGTTATCTCACTCACAAACCAAGCGGAAC
>Ga0123519_10000524_pt1 | contig 67249 bp, 46 predicted proteins | sample YelNatPaOPRAMG02_FD_87396 | JGI IMG/M metagenome (GOLD analysis project Ga0123519, IMG submission 87396) | Hot spring microbial communities from Yellowstone National Park - Yellowstone National Park OP-RAMG-02 (version 2) | ecosystem: Environmental > Aquatic > Thermal springs > Hot (42-90C) ...
CCCGTTCCGCTCCCCAGGTCTACCACAAGCCGCGGCTTAGGCGCCTCGGCGATCTGCGTAAGGATATCCATCACCACCGCGGGCGGCTGCGGTCGATAAGCATCATAGCAATCAGCGAACCCGCTGAAGCGTTCCACATTCGAGGAAAGATCGTTCGGCATTTGGAGTCCTTTCTTTTTAGCTTTCAGCTAACAGTTGTCAGTTATCAGTGGTCTCATTGATGGTCGTTATCATCACAGGCAGGATGTACTGTCCCAGCATATACTGCCATTCCCGCGAAGGCGGGAATCCAGCCTGCAGCAGCGCACACCGATGAATTGCTAAGCCCGAAACACCGGTGCAGACTCATACATACATCCATCCGAATCATCCGCCCCCCATCCGCGGCATCCACGATTCAAAAAGCATGACAATACTTGCTGCCTGTAATAGCCCTGAAAGCCGACAGCTAATATACTATCTAATCAAACAACAATCTCGCAATCCTAAAGGATTCTACGACCATATTAGAGAAATGATTCTAGAGGTGGTCGCAATGTTCGATTTTATAATTCGCAATGCAATGGTTATGGATGGCAGCGGGAACCGTGCGTTCCAGGCTGATGTGGCTATAAAAAACGGTAAAATCGTTGCGGTAGGCCTTGCTGACGGTGAAGCGGAGCGTGTAATCGACGGTTCCGATCTTGTCCTTGCTCCCGGATTCGTCGACATGCACTCCCACACCGACACCGGACTTCTTATCGACCCTCATGCTGAGAGTAAAATTACGCAGGGTGTGACCCTTGAAGTCAATGGTAACTGCGGATTTTCATCAGCGCCGTGCATCGATGAGCCCAGCAGAGCCGAGCTCGAAAGCTGGCGGCGTAAATACGAGATCGAAGACGACTGGCAGACGATGGGCGATCTCCTTTCAATGCTCGAAAAGAGACAGATCGGGGTCAACTTCGCTACCCTTGTCGGTCACTGTAATCTACGCTCGGCGGTGGTCGGGCTCGCGGATCGCGAAGCCTCGCCTAAAGAGATCGATGAAATGAAACGACTGGCTGCCGAATCGATGGAACAGGGAGCTTTCGGCATCTCGACCGGCCTTATATATGCTCCCGGATGTTTCGCCAATACAAGCGAGCTCATCGAAGTCACCAAAGCCGTAAGCCACTATGGCGGATTCTATGCAAGCCACATCCGCGATGAACGCGCGCAATTGGCAGAAGCGGTCGATGAGGCCATTCGGATCGGCAGAGAAGCGGGTGTCCCCGTAGAGATTTCACATCATAAAGCCTGCGGAAGCAGCAATTGGGGCAAGGTACAGATGACCATTGCGATGATCCGCGAAGCCAGAGAAACCGGACACGATGTCACTGCGGATCAATATCCATATACCGCCACCGCAACATCTCTTTCCACCCTCCTGCCCTACTGGGCGCATGATGGCGGCGATAAAGCTCTGCTCGGGCATCTAAAAAACAGGCGTGAAGAATTGATCGCCGGCCTCATCGCAGCCAGTGAAGAAGGCGTATTCGCCACTAACGGCGACTGGGGCAGCGTCCTCATCAGCGGGGTCCGCACGGAAAAGAACCGCTACTGCGAAGGCATGAATATGCAGGATATAGCCGAGAGGCGCGGAGTACCACCGGCTCAAGCTGTAATTGACCTGCTCGAAGAAGAGGATGCGGCGGTTTCGATGGTCCAGTTCGCGATGTGCGAGGAAGACATAGCAGTGGTGATGCAGAGCGACAATGTTATGGTCGGAAGCGACGCCTCATCGCGCAGCACCTCGGGGCCTTTGTCCAAAGGCAAGCCGCATCCCCGCGCGTTCGGCACATTCTCTCGGGTCCTGGGACATTATGTCCGCGAGCGCAACGTGATCCCCCTGGAAAAAGCTATCTACAAGATGACCTCTCTTCCTATGAAGAAGCTGGGCATAAAGGACCGGGGAACGATTACCGTGGGCAATTGGGCGGATATTGTCGTGTTTGACGCGGATAAGGTCATAGATAAAGCGACTTATGGAAACCCTCACCAGACCTCTGCTGGTATAGAATATGTATTCGTCAACGGAAAGCTAACCGTGGAACACGGCGAATTGACCGGTGAACTCGCGGGCAAGGTCCTACGAAGGAAGGGAATGAAGTAGTCGCTGCAATGAGAATTATACGCAAATCGGAACTCAAGGGAATCCTGGGCATGCTGTTGGTCGTGCTTATCATCGGCATCGTCTACGCGGGGATAAGCGGGCAGCTCGAGCAGTGGGGGATTCCATGGTTTACCGGCGCTAAAGTATATAACAAGATCGTATTCATCTCCGACCGCTCGGGAACCCGCGAGATCTATTCGATGAACCTCGACGGCTCGGACCAGAAGGAGCTTACCAGGGGAGCTCGCGTCCTTTCGGCTCCCGCGGTTTCACCCGCGGCAAATAAGATCGCGTTCGTGGGGATGAGCGGAAATGTGAGCCAGGTGTTCGCGGTCAGCGCGGCCGGAGGGTCGGCGCAGCCGCTCACAGCGTCGAGTGGAACGAAGCGAGACCCGGCTTACAGCCCCAACGGCAAGCATCTCGCTTATATCGAAAGCGGGAAGGTATATGTCGCCGATCTCAGCGGCAACAATCCCGACCCCGTGCTCCCCACTCATGAGGAGATCCACAGTGCCGTAGCCGATGCGCTCGGACGCGGCGCGATACCGGTCTACAAAACCTTCACATGGGGACCCGACAGCGTGAGCATGGCTGGGGTGACCAATGTGGATAAGATAAGAGACATCCTCGTCTACCTGCCCGCGCCTGAGGGAGAAACGAAGAAATTCGCCGGCGGCGCAAACGATACCGTAAGCATTAATGGCATGTCGTGGACCACTTCGCAGGTTAAGAAACTGCTGGTGGTATCGATGGATATGAGTGGAACGGCCGTACTCGCGATCTTTGATGCGGATCAGAAAGCATTCCAGCCCATTCTCCAGCTCAAAGGTCCGACCCTCGGCGCTCCGGCTATATCCCCGGATGGTTCCGTTGTCGTCGTGCCCATTAAAGCTCCCAAGCTTGGAAGCGGCCTCCTTAAAATCGATCTGCAAGCCGAAAGGCAGGGTGTGATATGCAAGGGTGAATTCGAGAAGCCCGTATTTTCACCCAGGGGCGACAGCATAGTGGCGGCGCAGGTCGATGAAAAACCAGGAAAACGAAGCATAGTCGGGATCGATCCCGTATCGGGTAAGGTGACGGTGCTGGCCGACGATGGCGATTGCTTCGACGCGGCATTCACCCCGGTTTCGGAGAAATGATGCAACCGGACCTGCCATATCTGACCGACCAGCTCATTCCATATATCGGCAACAAGCGCAAGCTCCTCCCGCTTATCCGCGAGGCAATCGAAGCGGCTGGCCTGGATTCAGGCACATTCTTCGATCCATTTGCGGGAAGCGGGGTGGTATCAAGGCTCGCGAAGACGCTCGGTTTCCGCGTGATATCCAACGACTGGGAGCCGTATTCCGAGATCATCAACAGGGCTTGCGTCGAAGTGAATACTCCCCCACCCCTCGCGCGTCTCGGCGGCCTCGAGAATGCGATAAGGACGCTGAACACTCTCCCCGGCATGAGAGGCTATATAGCGACGCATTACTGTCCCGCGGATGATGAAGCTTATGATACCACCCGGGAGCGAATGTTCTACACCCAGGAAAACGGCCGCCGTATCGACGCGATGCGTGAGCAGATCCACATTTGGAAGAACGAAGGAATGATCGACGATATCGAGGAATCGGTCCTACTCGCGCCGCTTATCTACCAGGCTTCGTATTGCAGCAACACCTCGGGGGTGTTCAAGGGGTTTCACAACGGCTGGGGAGGCGCGACCAGGACCGCATGGTATCGCATACGAAGTTTCCTCACCCTCCGCGCGCCTGTTTTTTTCGATAACGGGCTTGGTAACGTCGTTATGCGCGAAGATGCGGCGGCGATCGCCCCAGATATCAAATGTGACATAGCCTACCTCGACCCGCCATATAATCAGCACCAGTATGGCGCGAACTATCACCTGCTGAATACCGTGGCGCTGTGGGATAAGCCTGAACTCAGCGCGCATATCTCCGGTAATGGGGCACGCGATAAGGCAGCGATCAGAAAAGACTGGCGCACGCTCCGCCGCAGCCCGTATTGCTACAAATCCTCCGCGCGTAATGCATTCGTGGATATTGTCAGCAGGCTCCGCGCGCATTACATACTGGTCAGCTATTCCACCGACGGAATAATAGAACTCGAAGATATGCTCACGCTCCTCGCGGAGCGCGGCGCCCTGAAGGTCATCCCCAGGCAATATAAGCGTTATCGAGTGAGCAGCCAGCGACCATCACCAAGGCCGCACACTGTCGAATTCGTCGCAATAATAAATACTCATGAGGCAGCCGGACAAGACAGCGTCGAACGTGCCGTCAGTGATATAATAGCAGGGATAACCGACACATCATGTTGAGCTTGTTTCAGCAGCCAGAATGTCGGACACAGGTGATTGAGGAGAGCAGCGGCATTGGTGAAGTATTTATTAGTCATTATGGCTATAGTGGCGATGTCGGCGGCGCCGGCGTTTGCCAATAATCTGCTGCTCATCCCAACGGGCAACACGTTGAGCACCGGACAATTTCGCGCTGAAGCGGCTCTGAGCCCTGATAACACCGCAGGGCGTTACTACTGGTTCGGAACGGGATTGCAGCAGCTGGAGGTGAATCTGATCCGGTATGAGAAGCACTCCGGCGAGGATGAAAACCTGATCGGCCTGCAGTGGAGCTTCCTGCCCGAGACCATGCTGACCCCGGGCATATCATTCGGAGCTAGAGATATTGCGATGCAATCGGCTGAGGGAATCGGGGTATATGCCGCGATATCCAAGCACCTTCCGATAGGCAAAATGTCGCCTGTGCTGAAGGATCTATCCGTTACCGCGGGCATCGGTGCAGCCGGAATCCGTGGCCCGTTTTTCGGTTTCGAGGCAAGCCTGCCATACAGGTTATTTGCCGAAGGTGAGTACGACAGCCGCGATTTCAATGGCGCTGTGGGCTGGCAGCCGAGTGAACACTTCCGCCTTAAAGCCTACGCGATCCGCCGAGAATTCTACCTGGGTGCCGAACTCGTGCCGGCAGCGTTTTAGGAATCGTGGCATGAACACTCTCGTGACTGCTACGCAGCACCTCTCGCAGCCCTGCGGGCCACTGCCGGTCAAGGACTGTTGTGTTCGCCACGAAGGGAACGAAAATGGCAAAAAACGCCATTTTTGTTGGTGTATTGGCTGGTGTATCGGGAACACCGGACTCTGTTCCCTATTACCTGTTACCCATCCCTTCTATCTTTCGGGCTTTCGCGTCTAAAGAGACTATCAATGCTGATCAGACTCCCGCACCCATGCCTATTCAAAATTAAGAATTAATAATTAAACCAGGGAGCTTCCACTGCTCGAACGAGTGAAGTCTAGAACAAAAGAACGCACTATTGCCATCCTACTGGGGATCGGGTTTACAGCCGGTTTGCTTGGTGGGCTGCTCGGTATTGGTGGGGGTGCGCTTATCGTGCCCGCGCTCGTGTTTTTCCTCCTCTTCGACCAGCACCGCGCGCATGGCACCAGCCTCGCGGTCGTGATTATGTTGAGCCTGGTAAGCGTAGCCGGCTATTATTGGCATGGTAATGTAGACTTTCTCTTCGCGCTCGGGCTTGCAGTCGGAGGAATGATCGGAGCGATCATCGGCGGAAGCATCGTTCAAAAGATAAAGAGCAGGGCGCTAAGAAGGTTATTCAGTCTGTTTTTGGTAATATCAGGTGTAAAGATGCTCTGGGATGCGAGCATGGGCCATGCGGCGGCCGGAACCGTTCATATAGCGCAATTCACGCTGACCTGCGCGCTGATCGCCACTGGAGCCGGAATCCTTACCGGCTGCCTGAGCTCGCTTTTGGGAGTAGGCGGGGGAATAGTGATGGTCCCTGTGCTGACAGTCCTGTTCAGGTTACCTCAAGCCACCGCCCAGGGAACATCGCTCGCCGCAATGCTGCCTATCGCATGTACAGGTATGCTCAAACACCGCAGCCTGGGAAATGTTGACATTCGAGTAGCAAAATGGGTAGCGCTGGGAGCCGCAATCGGGGCCATAATCGGCGCAACCCTCGCAAACATCCTCAACCCCTCGACCCTGAAACTGATCTTCGGAATCTTTATAATAGTGATGGCTGTTTTGATGGCGGCTAAGAAATAGTGTGAAGGGAAGGGAGAATTCTCAATTTTTAATTTTGAATGCTTAATAAGCTTTCATTGAAGGTCTGTACCGTATGCTTCGATGAGAAAAGCCTTCCGTAGCATTGTAAAAGAATTTAGTAATGAGTAATGGCCGTAGGTGAAGGTCTATTAAGCATTCAACATTCATAATCAATAATACTCCATCCTGTTCCCCTTTCGCCCTTTCGCGATCAAATTCCCTTCCCCCCATATCGAATCAAAAATGTTGACTCTCTTCCGTTCCCCCGATATACTCTTACCGATAGCAAGCCAGATGTGAGGTAATTTGATGCAACTTAATAAAGACGCAAGTTTTGTAATAGGCGTGGATCTGGGTGGAACCAACGTTCGCGCCGCGGTGGTCGAAAAAAGCGGTAAAATCATCGGCGAGGGTCGAACCGACTCCAGAGCGATGGAAGGACTGAGCGCGACGGTCGTCCAGATCGTGCAGGCGATAAGGATGGCGGTAGCCGATTCGGGCAAGCACATGAACGATGTCGCCGGAGTTGGAATGGGAGTTCCCGGCACCCACAAGAGCGAAGAGGGCATCGTTGTCTGGTCACCTAATTTCAAGGACTGGAACGATGTGCAGCTTCTCGCTCCGATCGTCGAACAGGTCGGTGTGCCCGCTTATATGGGCAACGACGCAAACGTAGCAGCCCTCGGTGAATACGCGTTCGGCGCTGGACGAGGCGCGAAAGTTATGGTGATGTTCACCCTGGGGACAGGCATCGGAAGCGGGCTCGTGATCAACGGCAAGAACTACCTCGGCGTAACCGAGACGGCGCCGGAAATGGGACATCATATCATTCTCGCTGACGGTCCAAGGTGCAGCTGCGGGCGCTACGGCTGCGTGGAATCGCTCGCAAGGCGCGATGCGATCGTCGATCGCGCGGCTCGCAAGGCCCATCTCGGCCGCCACACTTCGCTGCTTGAGAAATCGGGCCACGATCTTCGCTACATCACCCCCGCGATGATCGCCGAAGCCGCCACCGAAGGAGATCCCATCGCCATCGAGACGCTCAATGAGACCGGCTACTATCTCGGCATAGCCGTTTCGAACGCAATCAATATATTGAATCCGGATAAGGTCGTGATCGGAGGCGGAATCGCGCAGGCGGGCGATTTGCTCTTTAATCCGATCAGGAGAACGGTGGAAGTAAATGCGCTCTATGCTCCTTTGCAGGTCTGCGAGATCCTTCCAGCCCAGCTGGGCGATGACGCAGGTGTCCTCGGCGGCGCCGCAATGGTTCTGCAGCGGATGGCGGAGTAAACGGAGTTATAGTTGAATGAAGGGAACATCTCCCTTCATTCAACTGTGATCATTTAATCTATTCAGACGGTTTTATGTCCTCGATCGGCTGTGGGAAATGGCCGAAGGTCGGAACGGTGGTATTCATGGGAGCAGCCCACTTCACCGCGTTGCCGATGACCTTCAAAACTTCCTCCTGATAATAGACCGGGAAGGTCTCATGACCCGGGCGGAAATAAAACACTTTCCCCCTGCCCCGGTGCCAGCAGCATCCGCTTCGGAAGACTTCTCCACCCGCGAACCAGCTCACCAGAACCAGCTCATCGGGCTGCGGGATATCGAACCGCTCGCCATACATTTCCTCGTGCGGAATCTCGAAATATTCAGGGAGGCCGTCGGCAATCGGGTGCGAAGGATCGATCACCCAGAGCCGCTCCTTCTCACCAATCTCTCTCCACTTGAGATCACAGCTCGTTCCCATCAATTTCTTGAATATCTTCGAGAAATGACCGGAATGGAGAACGATCAGCCCCATTCCCGCAAGCACGCGCGCCTGCACCCGGTTCACGATCTCATCGCTCACATCACCGTGAGCCATATGCCCCCACCAGGTAAGGACATCGGTGTTCTTCAGCACTTCTTCGGTAAGTCCGTGCTCGGGCTCATCGAGAGTGGCGGTGCGCACTTCGAGACCCGGCTGCTTCTTCAGATAATCGGCGATAGCGTTGTGGATGCCGTTTGAATAGACTTCCTGCGGCTTGCCCGGCTGCTTTTCATGTCGATACTCACTCCAGACGGTAACGCGTATGTTGCTCATGATATTCTCGCTTTCAGCTCTTCGGATTGTTGAGGCGGCCAGCCTGATTACCGCCGCCGTTTCATTACTTAGAATCCGATCATTCCCTGTCCTTCCGAAGTTGTACCCTTTTCACAGCTTATGGGGTAAGAAAACTTCAGCGGATATTAAGGGAGGATCGATATGCCACGAAGGAAAGCCGCCCAAGAAGAACTCGTCCTGAGCGATGTCCATATACAACCCGCGGGGCATAACACCTACAAGATCAGGTTTATTACATCCGCGGGATCGAACAAGGCGCTGCTGCACCACAGGAACGGCAACAGAGCATGCACGTTTCTCCTCAGCGGAGCCGGAGGTGGTCTCGACGGGCCGGCAAGCATTTACAAAGACATGGGTCCCGATCTTCTGGATAAGAACATATCCTCCCTCCGCCTCGACTACCGCGAGCACAACAACCTGGCCGATTGCGTGCTCGACACGCTGATCGGAATCGAGTTCATGAAAGGTCAGGGAATGGAGAAATCCGGCATAGTGGGATGGTCGTTCGGTGGAGCGGTCGCGATTCTGGCGGGAATTGAAAGCGATGTGGTCCGCGCGGTGGCAACGGTAGCGAGCCAGAGCTACGGGACCGGCACGGTGGGTAATCTCTCGCCCAAGGCGCTCCTCCTGCTCCACGGCACCGGCGACCACACACTCCCGCCCGCCTGCTCCCAGGATATCTACCGCCGCGCGAAGGACCCGAAGGAAATAGTCCTCTACGAAGGCGCCAACCACGGAATAGACCAGCGCCGAGGGGAGATGCTTCATAAGATCGAAGAGTTCATGGTGCGGTATTTAGGGGAGGAGGAGTGATCACTCAGTTAGAAAGGCAAGTTCAGCGTAAGACTATTATTTTCCTGCGTTGATCCATTCACACTACCGGATTCCTGGTCCGCACCGCCTAATATATCCAAGCAGGGATTAATATTTTCGAAGTTCCTCCGGGCGATCTGCACAACGGTAGCCGCGGTCGTCCAGCTCATCCAAATGCGGCATAAGCGATATATAATTCTTCGACCAGAGGACAAGCGCCATCACATCTTCCGGTCGAAGCGAAACTCTATAAACAATTTTGGAGAATGGGTTAGCCCAGCACATATAATCAGCTCGGATACGATTCATGAACCAATCCGAATAGAATGCCGGTATATCGGTCCTCCTACTGGCTGAGATTGCCTTCAAAACTACTCCCTGACCGGCATCCACACCGCCATATCTGATGTTCCCCGGTTCGCCCAGGCGTAGTAGGGAATAAGGGTGACCGGCGTTTCGTGGAGGCCGGATCGAAGCGCGGAGCCGCTCGCGCGATAGAGTAATCCTCGATCATCCGCTGTCTCAAGCGCGGTCCTGCCCTTGCCCTTGAGCGTTACCACTCCGCCCAGCAGGTCATCTTCGAAGCTTTCGGTAAAATCGCCCGATGCAAGTTCTAAATCTCTGATCGAAACGCCAGGGTTATCTATGCTCTCGGCGCAATAGACCAGCGGACCACGCTGGACCGCGACGGAACCATAGTTCTCCCGCACCCTTGGGTCGCACTCCACGAGCGTTGGAAAGACATCGATCTTCAACCTGATCTTCTCGCCGGGATGCCAGGTCTTTCTGATACCCCTGTAGCCGGAGCTTCCCTCATCGATCCCGGGCCCATCTTCGGAGATAGACAATATCCGCAGCTTTGAGTTCCACCGCGGCGAGCGGATAAACAGCGTAAACTCCTTCGGCGCTTTAAGGCCGATGGTAAGCTCTATTACCCCATCCCATGGATAGTTCGTGCTCTGTTCGAGGCTGAACGGTGTCCCATCCGCAAGCTGATATGTAACTTTCGAATTATCGAACAGGTGGACCCACACACCCTCATCGCTAATCGAATACATATATCCCGGCACGCTTGCGAGCATCCTTACCATATTCGTCGGACAGCACGTGCAATCGAACCATTCCCGCCGCTGGTAGTCTCTGTAGTTCGCGAGCGGGTTTTGGTAGAAATATGCAATGCCTTCGAGCGATACCCCCGAGATCACGCCGTTATAAAGCGCTCTTTCCATCTCATCAGCGTATTTGCCCTCACCCGAGATCGCAAGCATGCGGTAGTTGAACATCGCGTTCGCAATAGCGGCGCAGGTCTCCGCGTATGCTCTTTCATTAGGAAGCTCGTAAGGCTCTCCTATCGCCTCACCCTCGTAGCGGGAGCCGAATCCGCCGGTGACATACATTCTACTCAGGGTCAGATCGTTCCACAGCCTCTCTACCGCCGCTCCATACGCCGGATCGCCTGTCTCAGCGAAATAATCAGCCCCTCCGGCGCAGAGATAAAGCGCGCGCACCGCATGACCCGCTATCCACTGCTTGTCCTTGAATCCCCACTGTGAAAGGAAATACTCCGCGAGATCGAGATAGCTCTTGTTACCCGTAGACCGATACAGCTCTACGAGCGCCATTTCAACTTCGGGGTGGCCGTCCACGCCCTGGTGCTTATCATAACCGAAATAACCCACGAGGTAATCAGCATAACGGCATGCGCAATTCAGAAGCTTATCTTCTCCCGTTGCTCGATAATGCGCTACCGCCGCCTGGAAGAGATGGCCCGCGCAGTAGAGCTCATGCTCCCCACCGAGGTTTCTGAACCGCTGATTTAACAGATCACCAGAGAAAAACGTGTTAAGATAGCCATCCTCCCCCTGAGCCGCGACGACTTCAGCGATAATCTCATCGAGCTTTGCCTTAAGATCAGGATCATCATAGCTCTGCAAAGCGAGCGCGGCCCCTTCCATCCACTTATAAAGGTCCGAATCGGTCCAACAAAGCCGCTGCCGTTCGCCGGCCCTGCGGCCGGATACGATCCCAAACGCGTTAATGACACCGTGGTCTTCCAGATGCTTCAAGAGCCTCGGTATTCCGTGCTCATAATTCCTGTCCATCCGGGTCTTCCAGAACCCCTCGCGCATCTCCACCGCGTTAATCGGCACAAACCGCAGCCTTGTCTTCTCGCCGGCTATAACTCCCGCTCTCGCAGCCATCATTATCCTCTCGAAGGTAGATTTGGGGTATTTTGGCAGGTTTAGGTGAGGGTGTCAATACTGCTGAGCAGACATTTTAGAGGAGCGAGAAGTGATAATTTTGAGTTTTGAATTCTCAATTTTGAAAATTAAGGTCAGTGGTGCAGTGATAGCTATTCATAATTCAGAATTCACCGGTGCTTCGGGATTTAAGGGTTGGAGAAATAAGCTACCATATAAACAACTGAGCCATCAACCCAACCCGGTAATCGCGAAGCTTATGCTGCTGCAGACTGAATTCCCGCCTTCGCGGGAATGACAGGATAAGGCGGAAATGACAGTATATACGGGTATGACAGGTTGCGGGGGAATGACGTGTTAAAAGAATGCGTCCAGGTACAAAAAAGAAAGCACGAAAGGGGATTATGGCATCTCCGTTTTCGTGCTTTCACACTTCAATAATTAATTCCAGGCTTAATCAAGCCGATACGAGGATGATCCGACTTCGGTTATATAATACTGCCTTCCGATCCTTTGCAGCGTATAGCTCACGTAGATCGTCCGAGTATCTCCGGAGGAGCTGATATACCGGTGCGTTCCGAATGCGGTAACCATTCCATCGGTCCGTTCCCGAACCTTGTCCCACACAAAGCTGTCGGTCTGCATGTCATCAAGAGCATCGCGGGTCATCGAAAGGTAATCGGAACCTTCGATGGAATAGTCGTAATTTCCGTCCAGCAGCACCGCGATATCGCGGCCGTCTCGAACGTGATTCTCGATAAGGTCGAACCGCCCACTTATCCACGCGCTTCGTATGTCCGATAACGCGTCATCCAGGCCCGCGTATCTATCGCTGGAAAGGTAGTATCCATCGCTCGTATAGATGGTTGCGTTTGTATACGAGACCTTGGTATACGATATCTCGATTATGCGATCCACCTGGATGTATGGGAACAGCCCATAGTGATAATATAACGATTTGCGGCTGAAGCCGGGATAGTAATCGAACGTCCAATAGCCATAATAGCACGGTTTCGGATGATGCGCTGCGTAGTAGTAATGCCCCTCTCTAAAAGCAGGCGGCGCATAGCCCTTCGGCACATAGCTGTGCGAGCCGTGGCGGTAAACAGTCTTGCTGTCGGTATAGAGCAGCGGCCTGTAGCTCGGGGCGGGCTTGTAGCCTACCGAATAGTCCGAGCCTGGTTTATAGCGATAATTGGTATCGTTATGATAGTAATTATTCTGCCGATCGTTCGGTTTGGAAGTGTAGGTCGTTGTCGGGTGATCGTTGTGGCGATCATTGTCCTTCTTCGAAAGCTCAGCTTTAACGTTTCCTAACCACGACCTGGACCCGGAGGGCTGGCTGGGCGTGTATTTGCTGTCCCTCGAAGGCGGATTATTCCTATTGTCATGGTTATCGCGGAAATCACGGGAATCTCTGGAATTTTGGGAATCTCGAGTGTTCTGAGAATCTCGGGATCCACGATTATCACGGGAACTCTGCGAATCTCTGGAGCTTCTGGAGTCGCGAGAGTCTCGTGAATCTTTCGAGTCTCTAACCTGTTTATCGGAACCGCGATCACCGGGATGATAGCTTTCAGCCAGAGCAGGGCTCAAGGCAACAGACAGTAGCAGCGCCGGAACCAGCACCACCGGAGAGAAACGATTAATGAAAGGAATAATTTGCGTCTTCATTGTTCTCGCCTCCACATTACTTACAGACGCAGCATTTACTCCAAGCTTGCAAAAAATTATGGTGTGGCGAAGGGAACTGGATTCCCACCTTCGCGGGAATGACAGCATTGGTAGCTGTGATAATAAATGCTACCTCAGAGACCACTGATAGCAGACAGTGTTTAGCTGTCAGCTAAAGAGAGAGCTAAACGTCACTTCCTCCCCCGCTTCGACTCTATATTGCGCTTGAGATCGTGCTGGCGCTCCTCGCTGTCTTTCAGGAACCTGGACAATCTATCTTCGAAAGTCATCGGAGGTTTGGGAGGTGGGGGAGTGTAAATGGGACGCTCCTGCCGAACGGGGGCTGCGGCTGCCGCGTGAACAGGTTCGCGCCGTTCTTCCCTGGGAGAGACTTTAACGTCGCATTGCTTGATCGAAAGCTCGTAGCGGCCTTTGTTATTCAAGCGGAGGACCTTGACCGTGACTTCATCCTCTTCGGTAAGATAGTCTCGAACATCACGGACAAAAGCATCCGCTATCTCGGATATATGAATCAAACCGGTCTTGCCGGCCGTAAGACGAACAATAGCGCCGTAGTCTGCGATCTTGACCACGGTACCCTTCACAGTGCTTCCAATTTCGATGGTCATATCGATCGGGCGAATTCCTCCTGCACTGGCAAACCGGATCGCCAATTAAAAGCCACCCAAAGCGACTTGCCACAGTATATGAACGATACTTTGATTTTGTCAAGGAGTAAGTTGGGGATAAATTAGATAATCTTACAGGTAATTGCTGTTACGGGTAGAATAGATAGGCATTACAGGTCGGGAGGGATGAAGATGGCGGTAACCGGCGCGAGCGCATGGACACATATATGGAAGGCGATCAGGCAGCTTAACCCGAAAAATATCGAGGAAGAAGCGAGCCGGAGGATAAGGGTCGGAGTTATCGGGACACAGCCCCTGCTCGAAGAGGCTGCCAGGTACCTGCTCGGTAATGACCCTGGAGCATTCGATAAGGCAGCCGATACACTGCTTCTTCTCCCAATGCCGCTGGAGAGCAGCGCGCAGCCCCTGCTTAGAAGATGCGATATCGTCTTTCGCTCTGTCGATTATACCGAGAATATCCCCGGCCTCGCTGCTCAGCGGCTATTTTCATTCGCGTCTTCATCCGATCTCCGGCAGGCTGTAAGGCAGCTGATCCACGTGCCCATACTCGAATACACCCACCTGCCTCTCGCGCGGGCGTTCCCCGGTATCCGCGGTGAAATAGCCACGGCGATCGTGCAGACCGTGAGCGTCGAGAATGCCATATTCGTAGTTTCGACTTCCCTAGGAAACGTAATCCCAAACCCACTTCAACCGCTGATGTCGGTGGCTGAGGCGCTGGGTGATATCGGAGTACTCACCACGAACCAGGTCCGTATGCTCTTCAGGCTCGCCGCGGCTTTCGGACACAAGCCCGGTTATAAGGAACAGACCCCGGAGGTAGTATCAGTTGTGGGAGCCGCGTTCGGATGGAGATCGATCGCCAGAGAACTCGTTGGAATGCTGCCCGTGGGCGCGGGACTAGTACCGAAGGCGGCGATAGCCTTTGCGGCTACATGGGCTGTCGGAGATGGACTTATCTACTATTTCGCCACAGGTAAACGACTTACACGCGATGAGATGAAACAGCGTTTCGACCAGGCGATGGAGAAGGGACGAGCGGCTGCGGAGGGAGTAATGGAGAAAGTGAAGGAGGGCTACACCCGCTATATGCCCGGCGCAAATAAGCCCGGCTAACCGTTCGAGATGAATCGAACAGAGCCGGGCTCGATGATCTTTTCCATTATTGTCTCCCTGGTTATGCTATCATACCAGAATCCAGTCATCCGCGGTCACGGCTGCTGGTCTAGCAGTTCTGACTTTTAACTGGTCTATCACATTGCGCACACCGATAAGACCCGTTACTAACCGCACAACAATATCTCTCTGCTCTTCGGAGTCTACGACGCCTCGCAGAACCACGAATCCCTCGGCGCATCCAATATCGATCATCAGCGCGGCAATCCTGCTATCACCAGTCAACCTGCTACGGATGATATTCATCAATGCCTCGTTCTGCAGTGACATAGTCCGCCACCCCTCCCTTCACGAAGGGCTGTAGTCGCGTAGAGAAGCACCTTTTTGTACATATAACACATAATCACTGTTTTGTCAAGTATTTTGTAATTATGGCCGCCATTTTAACACTGGAGTCAGTTTGACAGTGCACTGCCGTCGTGTTACCATGGAAAAGATTTTTGCTTCACATCCGGAGGAACACCGTGACTTCAGACAACTCTAACCCACTTGATAATACGGCAGGTATCGGGAGCTTAGTGCCTCCCAGCCTCACACTTTCCCATTCCCTCCTCAGCTCTCTTAACGAAGAAACTGAATTCGAGACTTCGGTCGCGGTTCATCCCGGCATCCAGGAGCAGTTATCCGGATCGCCTGAGTATGACGCCGATATAGTTCTGATCGGCTCCGGACCGGCGGGTTATGTAGCTGCTATTCGCGCGGCTCAGCTCGGCGCACGGACCGTTATTATCGAAAAGAACTCCGTAGGTGGAACGTGCCTCAACGTGGGCTGCATCCCCACCAAAGCGCTCCTGGCATGCGTAGCTGCTCTCGATACGGTGAAGAACGGCGCGAGCTTCGGCGTTAAAGTGAACGGCTTTGACCTCGACTTCTCCGCGATGATGAAGCATAAGGACTCGATCGTGAAACGCCTGGTGGGCGGCGTCGAGAGCCTGTTCACAAAGAATAAGATCCGGCTGGTGCGAGGAACGGGCCGTATTACCGACACGCATGTTGTCACCGTCGATACCGATCAGGGACCGAAGACTATTAGAGCCGACAAGATCCTCATCGCCACCGGCTCCACTACAGCTCTGCTCCCGCTGCCGGGCTTCGAGGTCGGACCAAACGTCTGGACCAGCACCGAAGCGCTCTCATTCAGCGCCGCTCCTAAAAATATGCTCATAATAGGAGCCGGAGCGATCGGCCTGGAGGCGGGCTACACGTTCGCACGGCTGGGAACCGAGGTTCTGGTGGTCGAGATGATGTCTCAGATCCTTCCGGCGGCTGACACCGAGATCGCCAATGAGCTTAAAAAAGCCCTGACCAAGAAGGGCATGCAGTTTATGACCGAGACCACGACGCTTAAAGCCGAAGACACGGCGAACGGTAAAAGAGTTCACATAAAATCTCCCAATGGCGAAGAGGTTCGGGAGTTCGAGAAGGTGCTTCTGGCTATCGGCAGGCGCGCGGTAATTAACGGTATCGGCCTCGATGAAGTCGGTGTGAAGCATGACCAGCGCAAGATACTCGTCAACGAGCATATGCAGACGAATATCCCCAACATCTACGCCGCCGGCGATTGCATCGGTGAACCGATGCTCGCGCATGTAGGCTGGACCGAGAGCATCGTCGCTATCGAGCACATGATGGGGCTCGGTTCCCGAATGGACTATCGCGCGTTCCCCGCCTGCGTTTATACGACCCCCGAAGTCGCTTCGGTCGGACTGACTGAAGAACAGGCCCGCGAGCGCTACAAGGAAGTCCGTATCGGAAAGTTTACATTCAGGCACAACGGCAAAGCGATGGCGATCGGCGAAGCCGAGGGAATGATAAAATTCATCACCGAGCCCAGGTACGGGGAGATTCTCGGAGTCCACATGATCGGTCCGCACGTAACCGATATGATTGCCGAAGCCGTGGTTGCGATGCGAAACGAGCTGACGGTAGATGAAGTGATCGCCACTATCCACCCGCATCCGACGCTCTCCGAAGTCACTCAGGAAGCGGCCTACGATGCGTTGGGAAGGGCGATACATAAGTAGGTAACGGTTTGATGATTTGATGGTATAGGCCCGGCGAAACTCGCCGGGCCTTTGGTTATTTGGCGATATCTTAATGCTATGAGGCGGGTACGTTTATTAGCGAGCTACCACTGATAGTGATGAAATAAAACCGTAGTGATTTGATTATATGGCCTGTGAACTGCGCCGCTTCATCATTCTTACTACAGCGGTTTCGTGGTCCCAGACTATGTCTACTTCGTCCATCAGTTTCCTGATCAAATAAAGACCGAGGCCGCCTTCTCGGGAAAGGTCAGGAGTTACGGGGACATGGGGGGCGTCGCAGTCGGTAATGGTGTTGCGGATCTCCACACTAAGTCCATCGGAGAGGACCATGCAGCGGACTGCTACGTTGTTGGAATCATCCCTGGAAGAGCCGTATTTAACCGCGTTGGTGCATGCCTCGCCGACCGCAAGCTTCATGTCTTCGATCTGATCTTCACAGAACTCCATTCGCCGCGCTAGCCCCTCTACCGCCTGGCGGACGATAGCAACATACTCCGGCGAACTTGGTATTTCGAGCTCCACAATCTGACCTTGACGCAAAATTACTGCCTCCTGCACGTGATGCGGCTTCCTTGCTATATTGATTATTGGCGGAAGAAGGGAAATTCTCAATGCTCAATGTTAAATAGGCTTCCATTGAAGGTCTATGCTGATGCTGCTTTAGGAAGCAGACTTGGTGCAGTGATATAAGGTAAGGTCAGCAGCTTTTCGAATCACTGATGCCGCGGATAGGTCGGATGATACGGAGGATGTACCGGGCCATCACCCCAACCCGGAAATCCCGAAACCTATACCACTGCAGCTGAAAAGAGGTGCGGGTTACAAACCCGCTTAAATTTGGTCCGGGATTGCAAATCCCGACCATCGGTAGCACTGATAACTGTGATGCTGAAAGCTGGCAGCTCCCTTCATAATTCCAACTCAACTCAGGTTAGCTTGGTAACCACCATCGCTACGTCGTCGGTGACCTGGCCGTGGACGAATTCGAAGAGGGCGTTGAAGATTGAGTCGGCGATTTGCTGAGCTGGGAGGGTGGCGGATGCGGTGAGGGCTTTAATTACTCCGGCGGAACCGAAGCGGCGCTTGTCTACTCCGGATTCGGTTAGGCCATCGGTAAACAGGGTTAATACGTCGCCGGGGGAGAGGGTGATCTCGCGTTCTTCGTAGGTAGAGCCGACGCGGATGCCGAGGAGGATACCGTCGGCTTCGAGGATAGAGGTGGAACAGGATGCGGCGCTGTAGAGGATGGGGCGCTCGCAGCCGGCGTTTGCATAGCGCAGGATGCGTTTTTCGAGATCGAGAACCCCGTAGAAGAGACTGATGAAAACCTCGGCGCGAGTATCTTCGCAGATCAGATCGTTCGTCTTCATCAATACTTCAGCGGGCGAGAAGCAGCCTCGCGCATAGGCCCGCAGGACATGCTTACCCATCGACGTATATTCCGCAGCTTCGACATCGCTCCCCGATACGTCCGCGAGCACTATTCCAAGCTTATTCGGGGCGACGGTTAAGAAATCGTAGTAGTCGCCACCGACCTCGCGGGCGGGCAGAAATTTGTGGCCGATCTCGAGACCGGGGAGCATGGGGATGCTTGAGGGGATGAGGCGCTGCTGGAGGAGCTCCGCCATTCGATATTTTTGCCGGTAGACGCGGGCGTTGCGGACCGCCACACCCGCGAGCTCGCCCAAGGGCCGGATTATGTCGCGCTGGGATTTCGGGAAGAGGCGCACATCTTTTGCGAATCCGACCGCAACCCCGATGAGTTTCCCATCGTTTTTGAGCGGCATCGCGATCGCTGATTTGAAGCCCTCGCGCTCGGAGACTTCGGTCCGCATGGATTTCGAGGCGCTTAGATCGCGTATCACGAGCTTTCGGCCGGTTTTGTTCACCGATGCGACCAGAGGGGCAGCGAGGTCGTAATAAGCGTAGCGACGGCGAGTTTTGAGCCCCTGGCCGTGGCCGAAGCGCAGGCGTCCGCTGAGGTCGTCGAGCAGGAGGAGCACGCAGGCGTCAAGGTCGAAAAGCTTCACTATTTCTTCGGAGAGGCGGCGAAGGACCTCATCCAGGTTCAGGGTAGAGGTAATGGTGCGCGCGATCTGGAGGAGGCTGTCGAGCTGCTCGGTGCGGCGGTTTACCCGTGCGTAGAGGCGGGCGTTATCGATTGCCACGGCGAGCTCGTTCGCTACGGTACCGAGGAGCCCGAGGTCACGCTCGTCGAACATCCGGTCATGATGAGTCGTGTTGATGTTCAGGACCCCAATTACCCTGCCCTTAGCTTTTAACGGGACGGAGGCGGCGGAGGTGATATCGTCGCGGTAGAAAGGCATATTAAAACGGGAGTCCTCGTGAGCGTTGGTGACGAGGACGCTCTCGCCGTGCTCGGCTACCCACCCCGCGACGCTCGTTCCGATCTGCTGAGAGGTGTGCTCGACCCAGCGCCTGGCGAGCCCACGCGCTGCGGCGATCTCGAGGCGGCTGGTTTCTTCATTGATGAGCATAAGCGAACCGGTGTCGGCGCCCACCGCGAGCATGCTCTGCTCGAGGGAGATATCGAGGAGCTTCTCGAGATCGAGGGTAGAGCTAACCGCGTCGCTGACCTGGTTGATCAGTGAGAGCTCCTGGATTTTACGATGGGCAAGGTTCACGAGTTCCTGGCGATCTTTCGGCTGGTCATCGCCGGGTTTTATGATGCCTTTTGTCATTGCAGGTCTCCAGTAATCGAGGGAACAAGCTCAGCGGTTTGCTCGGTGGAAGTATAGCACTGCATAGGGCGGGTGTCAATGAAGGCGGAATGAAGTGAGTGAGGGTGGTGGGGATTAATATGTGTCTGAAAGAAGTATAGCATATTGGTGTCACGCTACTGCAGCCTGGATTCCCGCCTTCGCGAGAATGACAGAATAAAATAAATGGCATAAAAAAAGCTCGCTCCACCCTCATCCTCCTCAACTGCTTGACAAAGCCTCCACTGTATCTTTATACTTAGTATATGCAACCATTAACACCTGCAACTATATCAATGTCTGAAGATCATGACTGCGCGGCTGTGCTCATCGAGACGGTTTTGCTTGGAATGCGTAATATTCGGGCGGCTATGCGGGGGGCGAAGCCGGGGGATTTATCGGTGCCGCAGTTCAGGGTTTTGATGTTCATCGTGCAGCGCAAGGGGGCTTCGCTTTCGGATGCGGCGGAGCATATCGGGCTGTCTTTGCCCGCGATGTCCAGGATTGTGGATGGGCTTGTAAGGCGCGGGCTGGTGGTTCGAGAGGTTTCAGCCGAGGACCGAAGGCGGATTATGCTCTCGATTACCGAAGCCGGACGGCAGGTAATTGAGGCGGCTCACGGCGCAGCTCAGGCCCGGATCGCGAGAATGCTCGGTTCACTGCCGAATGAGCAGCGAAAAGAGGTGGCTGGCGCCGTGGAGGCTCTGCGGTCGATGTTCGCCTCGAGCAGGGCTGATAGTAAAGATTTGGAGCTGAAGTAATGGTTATTCTAGAGACAAAGGGGCTGACACGGAAGTTCGGGACCCTGACCGCGGTCGATGCACTGTCGATTGCTGTCGATGAGGGGGAAATCTACGGGTTGCTCGGACCGAACGGAGCAGGCAAGACCACCACGATCAAAATGTTGACCACACTTCTACCTATTACCAGCGGAAGCGCCTTGATAGGCGGTTATGATGTCGCGCGGGACCAGGGGAACGTGCGGCGGGTGATCGGATATGTGCCGCAGATATTATCGGCGGATGGGACTCTTACCGGGTATGAGAACCTGCTTATTTTCGCCAAGCTCTACGATCTGCCCGCGCAGGAGCGGGAGCGCAGGATTCGTGAGTCGTTGGATTTTATGGGCCTGGGCGATGCGGCAGATAAGCTGGTGAGGCAATATTCAGGAGGAATGATAAGGCGGCTGGAGATAGCGCAGTCGATGCTGCATCGGCCGAGAGTGTTATTTCTTGATGAGCCGACAGTAGGGCTCGACCCGCTGGCGCGCAAGGCTGTGTGGAAACTGGTTAATAAGCTCCGGTCTGATTATGGAACCACGATCATTTTGACCACACACTTCATGGAAGAGGCGGATCAGCTCTGCGGAAGAGTCGCGATTATGCACAATGGAAAAGTTGCGGTCGTGGGCGCTCCGGCTGATTTGAAAGCCTCGATCGAGCGGGAGAATGCGACCCTCGATGACGTATTCATTCACTACACCGGCGGAAAGCTGCAGTCAGGAGGAGGTTATCGTGAAGCTTCAAGGACAAGACGCACTGCCAGAAGGCTCGGTTAATGCGGAGCTCCCAAGAATAAGCCCGATAACCGCATTCGTCAGCTTTCTAAGTAAGACAGCGGTAATGGCGGAGTTCGAGCTAAGGAAGCTCAGGCATGATGCGAGCGAGCTGCTTACCCGGGCGGTGCAGCCCGCGCTGTGGCTGCTGGTGTTCGGGCAGGTGTTTACTCGGGTACGGGCGATTCCCTCGGGGAATATGAGATATATCGACTTCATGGCTCCAGGGATCCTCGCGCAGAGCGTGCTGTTTATAGCGATTTTCTACGGAATTGCGATAATCTGGGAGCGCGACCTGGGGATCGTGCATAAATTCCTAGTAACTCCTACCCCAAGAGCGGCGCTCGTGCTCGGGAAGGCACTCTCGGCGGGAATCAGGGCGCTCACGCAGGCCGTGATCATTTATATGCTCGCACTGATCGTGGGGGTGCGATTGAATTGGAACCCGCTGATGCTGCTGGGAGTGTTGACGGTGGTGCTGCTGGGCGCGGCATTTTTCTCGACATTCTCGCTCATTATCGCATGCATCGTGAAGACGCGAGAGCGGTTTATGGGGATCGGTCAGGTGCTCACGATGCCACTCTTTTTCGCGAGCAATGCGATCTACCCGATCTCGATGATGCCGAAGTGGCTGCAGGTGGTCTCGCACATCAATCCGCTTACCTACGAAGTGGACGCACTGCGCTCGCTGATGCCCGTGGGTGGCGCGAGCAACTTCGGGTTAGGTGTGGATTTTGCGATTTTGACGGTGGCGACGGCGCTTTTGATAACGATCGGGGCGAAGCTTTATCCGAATGTGGTGACTTAGGCTGGCTCTTGCGAAAGCTCACACTCCAATGAACGGTGCGCGAAGACGGAGTTTTAAGGGTGAGGATGAGCGCTTCATCGCTCTTTGAAAGCGCGGTGGCGGCGTTGCCGGCTTTGCAGGTTATCTGTCAATTAATAAAAACACCTACCAGAACGCATATAAGAGAACTTCTTGTGACAGCTTTCCGTATCTGTCACGCATGCGCAAATGTGGCTTCACATTACCGATACAGGGGAATATGATCGATGTTATGAAGTATGGTCTTGCCTCGGAGAGGGTGGGTACCCGAGGCAAGACCGTTGTTCGACTAATATACGGAGGTCTTATTATCCATTTGATAGTCGAATGACTCTACGGCGGTTACGTAGGCTTCTATATTGGCGAGAGGGGTGCCGGGAGCTACGTCGCAGCCGGAAGAGATTATAAACCTTTCGCAGTCAGCCATTTTGGTGAGAAGGCTGTGGGTGGCTGATTCAATCTGATCGGGAGTGCTTTGGAGGAGGACGGAGGATGGGTCGAGGCTGCCCATCAGAACTACGTCTTCCGGGATTCTTTCGTAGGCTGATCTTGCGTCACAGACATAGTTTATATGAAGCGCCTCGATACCGGTTGCACAGAGGTTTTCTATCATGTGATCGATGCTTCCGCAGTTGTGAAGGGAGGGGGTTTTACCGTGCAATTTAATAAGCTGCACGAGCGGAGTGATGTAGGAGTTGGAAAATTCATCGCTGTCATCCGCGCGAAGCAAGCTCGATGCGGGCTCGAGGATCATTACCCCATCTACCCCGGTTTGAAGTATCGCGGTGATGTATTTGCTTAACAGGTCCGATGAGGCTTTGACTACCGTATGGACGATCTCAGGTTCGAGCTTAGTCGCAATCGATATCTCGGTCATACCCATCAGCCTGCCCGCAATCGAGAACGGGCCAAGGACATATCCCCATACCAGCTTCTCTGGAAATGCTTTTCGCAGGAGCGAGCAGGTTTCAACGTAGGTATTAAGCCTGTTGTTTACGCCGACTTCGGGGACCGTAAGAGCTTCGGCGTCAGCCATCGTTCTCACGATCGGAGCCTTTATGGTGGGCATTTCGTCGGTGTCCCAGTCTACTTCACAGCCGAGAGATTCAGCCTCAACGGTAAGGTCCATCATCGGAAAGACGATGTCGAGAGGGAACCTGCGATGGAGCGCGATTAACGTCTCGGCCTGCAGAGTGGAGTCGTGAAGGTTATCGTTGATCGTCGTACCATTTAAGAGCATGCCCGGAAATCCAATAAGCGGGACATTCAACCGGCGTCCTGCCTGTTTTACCTGGTCCAGGAACTTCATAGCTAGATTACCTCTAAATACTGGAGTGGTGATCTATACTTACTCTACCACCCGGGGTTGGATAATTCTGGCAGACTGGTACGGGAGTTTTGGTAGTGTGGTGTCACGATGTTGTAAATATATGCGCTATTGTATTTTCGTGCGTGGAGATCCGAAGCAAACAACGGCGCCAGGCTCATCGCCCGGCGCCGTTGTTCAGCTTTCAACTATCGAATAACTACCTATTCCATTCCGAAATACTTTAAAATTCCCTTCGCCACGGCTTTCGCCATAACATCCTGGCACTTCGGGTCTTTGAGCATCTCGCGCTCTTTGGGATTCGTGTGGAACAGGAACTCAGTGAGAGCCGCGGGGCATCCGCCCTCGTGCAGCACCCAAAGTCTGCTCCAGTGCGTTCTTACACCCATAAACTTCATATCAGGGTAGAACGTCCTGCACGCCGGCACGAGCTCATCCTCGACGCATGTCCCGAGGCGCTTGCCTTCGTCTCCGAAGTAGAACGTCCACTGCCCACCGCCCGGATCATCGGTACCGGTAGCATCGGAATGGAACGCGAACAGCGCATCGCAATCGAGAGCTTTAGCTATAGTGGTTTCTCCGCCGAGGGTCGTCCGCTGAGTCTGTGTGTTTCGAGTCATGAACGCGTCCACGCGGCCATCCATCATCAAGTACTTCTGCACCCTCTCCGCGATCATATACATGTTCATGCCCTCGTTATAAAGCTCTTTATGGTCCTTATCCCAGATCTGGTTCGCGAACTGGTTCGAAGGATTCAGAGCTATGCGCGGGCGGAATGCGGGAATGTCCTCCCAGTGCATCACCGGAAGGTCATCGATCGTCTCGATCCTCACCAGCTTGCCCTCACCGGGAGCAAAGCTCGCGCTCCATACGCTTCCAGCTCCGTCATCGTCAACAATGAGCGTCTTCTCCCTGCCCGACGCCGGGTTCACCTCGTAAAGCGCGACCTTCTGCGAGAAACTGATCTTCGCTTCGGATATATTCTTAAAGCTCCGGTTCACGAACATCGCGTATCGCTGGCCGCTCTCTGAATTGAACTGCCCAATCACATACTCACCACCGCTAATCCCGGTGATAAGCCCGCCTTCAGGAAGCGGCTTCGCACCCTGCGGGACCGTTCCTGTATGGTAGACCGCAACCGAATCAAGCTTCATCAGGGTCGGAGCGAGCTTCTTTACCTCTCCATTTATCTTCTTCACCCACTCATATTTCGCCGTGGGCTTGCCGTTCTCGTCGATGATCGCGTTATGGAAATTCCACTCAGGGTCCTTGGGCGTTGTGTAGGTGAAATACATAATCCCCCGCGCGCCATAGGCAAGAGCGGTATACACCTGCCACCGCAGATCGGCTTCGGAAGGGTCGCGATACGGCCCGTGCGGGATCGAGAGCAGTATATAATTGAAAGGAATATGGTGCTTGATCCCCTGCCTGCGGATGATCTCGAGGTTCTCGAAGTAATCTCCGCGCAGGCTGCCATCGTTCATCAGCGCGTAGTGATCGTAGCTGATTATCTTCGGATGCACGATCCTGCAATACTGGTCTACGTATGTCTCATAAGTCGACGTGCCGAGCTGCTGGCGCGATGCGTAGGTCGGGAAGAGATTTACATAAGGAATATGCTTCGGGTCTTTACCAAGCAGGTAATCGCATACATCGCCGACCCGCAGGAAAGAGCTCGCGCTGGGCTCGTCAATTACATAATACCCCCACAGCGCCGGGTGCTTCGAATAATCCGCTACCACCCCATCCAGGTTACCCGGCCATTCTTTATCGTAGCGACCGTTACGCATGTGGATCCGCGAATCCTGCACCATTCCCTTGACGCCGTTCGCCTGGCAGAGATCGAGCGCTTTTTTGGTAGCTTCGGGGCTCCCCGCGCTGAGCATAAGCACGTTGAAATTAGCGCCCGCCGCCTCCGCGAAGCTCTCCTGTGTGAACTCGGTCGGTCCACACCACTGGCTGATGAGGAACTCCTCTTTAGCCACGGCGCAGCTCGCCGCGACCAGCAGGAGTAACACAATTAAACAGACCATTCTGACCATCAGACTCCCCTCTCCGATACTGGATAATTTTCGCTTTCGAAGTTCATTGCAGCAATGTGCTGCTAAGCTTGTATTGAGCCTAACACTTGAGCTACTATACGTCAAGACGGAAGTTACGCTTTGTGGTTACATCCCATTTCATCTTATAATGCACGGCGAATAGCTCTTGCATTTCACAACATTTGCCGAATATATACTGACAGCACATTACCACCAGGAGAGGATCGATATGAAAGATAGTAACATCACGAGCAACGCCAGCTGTAGCAGGCTGATAACCATTATCACGTTCATAATAGTCGGCTGCATGGCGCTATGTGTATCTACCTCAGCCTCTAAACCGGCTAATTCACCTGTTATCGCAAAGTGCAAAGCGGATCTGGCCGGAAGGCTCAAGCTGACTCCGAAAGATATCGAGGTCATCAGTACAAAATCAGTCACCTGGCCCAGCACGGCGCTCGGGATGCCGGAGATCGGGAAAGTATACGCGCAGGCGCTGACTCCGGGACTGCGGCTGATCTTGCAAGCCAGTAATGTGAAGTATCTCTACACGACCAGCGCAAAGACTTATAGATACGGCGGTCCCGTATCCGCATGGTCCTATTCGATGCTCTACATCAAACCAGTAATGAACGAGCCGAACCTCAACGGCGATTTATACCAATGCTCGCTCTTGAGCACCAATCCCGCTCGCCTGATCTCAGGAGTTTCCGATTATTACCCGCAGAGCAAGGGAATGGTGATTTTCAAGCGCCGCACATCTCGCTCCGGGCACGATCTTCTTTATGTCAGAGCGGATCGGCCCGGGAAAGAAACGAAGCTCTACGGCGGCTTCGATTTCGGTGAAGCCGCGGTCAACGATACCCAGGACCAGTGGGCGGGTTTTGTCAGGCCTACACTCGGGCTTTATTGGAACGTAGTAATAAGCTCTCTGAATAATAGCGCAAAGGCGGTAACAATTCCCCTGCCCGATGATACAAAGCCAGGGAAGATCGCGTGGTCGAATGATAAGCTGATGATACTGGTCGGTAAGGGGCAAGGCACAATTGCCTATGAGACCGACCCGAAAGCTCAGTCACCTTCGTGGAAACAGGTGCAGGTATACTATTTCCCCGGTCACGATAAGTTCATCCTTAATAAAAGCGAGTCGCTCGAGATCGAAGAGGTGAAGGAAGACAGCAAAACGGCTGTCGAGATAGCGAGGGTCTGGTTCACCGGAGATCGCAACGAAGTGGCAAAGATCAGCGGTCTCACACTGAAGGGCTATGATCTTATCGGACCCTATGCATTTGTGTGGGGCGAGAAAGCAGCGAAACCGGCGGCATATTCTGTGGATATTCGAACAGGTGTCATCCTGGCAAGCTTCCCAGGATCAGTAACCAATATCAAACCATTCGTCTATCCCCCGCGCAACAACCCGCTCGCGCGTTAACAAGCCATAGACACAATAATGCTCAATGCTTAATGCTCGATGTAGAGTATATCTGCAAATTAACAACAATTAGCGAAGCGCCTTTGGAATGCACCACGTCCGGCGCTTTATCCATCTAGCAATCTGATAAAAAGCACTAACTCAGCACTATATGCCGGAGGTTGGATGTGTCTTATGAAACTGACTAATTATAAAATGCATTTCCTATGGGGACTTCTGCTTACCATACTCGCGCTTTGTTTGCTGAGTATGGTCGGAGGGGCTCCCTGCAGAGCGGATGAAAACAGTTGGGCGATACCATCAGGGCCGCTGCCGGAACCGCCTCCTCCGGGAGATCCTATACCCGATGGTCCCGTAGGTAATTACACAAACGATGGTAACACATCCGAACCCACACCCGCACCGAATCCAACTCCGGCGCCTGCACCCAATCCGGCACCTGCTCCGGCTCCGGCTGCTCCCACAGTGGACCCGCAGCAACAATTCCAACAGCAGAAAGAGATTCTTCTTAAGGAGTTCCATATGCCCGCCGCGCTCGTCGATGATTCTCCGGCTCCAGCAGCGACAACCTCATCAGCAAATATCGATAATGGCTTCGCGACGGGAACAGTGCCAATGGGATTATCCGACAGCGAGTGGAAAGAAGCTTCGCAGTGCCAGCAGGCTCTCGATGCTCTTTACGCGAAATGGCCGCTAAGCTCCACCGAAGCAAATGAACTGGTCAAGCTCGAAGCCAGGCGCAATCAGTTGTGGGTAAAAGCAATCAGCATACCAGGACTCACGGCTGACGAGCGCGACCGACTCAGGCTCAAGATGCATGTTCTGAATCCTCCACCCGGCAAGACGATCCCCACTGTCAGCAAAGAGACGGTCGATAAATGGCTCAAACCACCTGCTCTGCCTACTCAGAGCCAGGAGAAACCAGCTCCACCTGCGATCAATCCCGTAGCTACATGGCTCGTAGGGCAGTTTGCTCTCGGTCAGGCTCAGAGCGCGGCTGAAACAGGCGGAGAAGAATGGGCGGATCATATCCTCGAAGAGCACAGCTACGGCGACTTCCTCGGCGTAAGCAAGATCGCTCTCGCCTATAAGGAAGGTGGTGTGTCGTCCGCGCTTACCGAGACGATGAATTACCTCGTAGGCAAAATCCCGATTCCCCAGGCAAGCATGGCTGTCGAAGGAGGAAGGCAGTATGCGAACATCGTCTTCCAGGCTGAGAATAAATTCATGACCGACGCGATGAAAGCGGCGGGCGGAGAATTCGATAAGGAGAAGTTCTGGTCGGATTTCAATGATGACTGCAACGCCGGTCAGAAAGCTGTAAAGGAGTGGATCGGTTATGGGACGGAATAAAGGTGTTTTCCTGGCTTTGATTTTAGCCCTGCTGCTTGGAAGTCGGGCCATGGGTGATGATGCGGCAAAAACACTCGTTGTCCCGAACACGGCACTGGCGCTCCCGGATGGCTGCGGCGTGAAAGCCCGCTGGGTTTCTCCTCCGATCGATCCCGAGATCGTGGATAAAGCGTCGCTATACGATATGTGTTTTGCGATCGACACCGCGGGAAGGCCATGGATCGGCTATCAGGACGAGAAGATAATCAACCCGGTCAGGCAGTATCAGCTTGAGCTCCCTCAACGCTATACATCGTTCACATGCCTGGAGAACGGCGCGTTTCTCGTGACCACCGAATCTGATCTCTGCTTCATCGTTCCTCCGAAGAAGCTCGAAATGACCTATGATAAGATACCGGCTGCTCTTTATCAACCGATTTCGAATCTTCCCGCGCCTGAAAGTAAGCTCTTCCCAGGCACGGGCAACAATGTTTACTTCGTGGCTCCGTGCACGGATGGAGGCAGTGATGTGTATTATATGTCTCCGAAGGATACCGGAGCGCAGGGCTTTATTAAGGTCTTTACGAGTAAAAACAAGGTAAGCGCAGTCACCGGGGACAGCGGCAGCGCATTCATCGCCCTGGGCGGTGTGATCGTGAAGGTGATGAATGACGGGACCGTCACAAAGATATATTCAAACCCCCGCGAACACATCAATCAGCTGGCATATTGCCCCGGGACAGGCCTTTTCTATCGCACATATAACGGCATCGGCTATATCGGCGCAAAGGGAAGCATGCAGATAATGGCTGTGCCCAGCGCGCAAATATCGATTAGGAATGGGACGCTTTATGTGCTCCTCATGAAATCACTCGGCGTGCTCGCTCTGGATAATATCAGCGACTTGAAAAGATTCGATCGCGCGATTAAAGAGGTCGCTGTAACCGAATCCAAAGACATAAAAATAACGAGCATCCGCTTTTTTGAGGCGGGAAAAGATGTCCCGAATAGCGAGGACCGCAAATTCGCCGCCAGCTTCGATCATAAGACCACAAGGTTCGTGTATTGCCAGGTCGATCTCGACAACCTGCAGTATCAAAAACTTCATCAACGGCAGACGTTCACAATGGAGCTCTATCGCGCGGGAAGAGATAATGCACTGGATTCGGAGAATATCAGCTTCGATATCAAGCCCGATTATTCATCGATGTGGGGCTGGGTGCGGTTCGGCTCCGATCAGCCGGGTACCCTTTACCCCGGCGAATACACCGTTAAGACATACCTGGCCGGAACCCTGATAGACGAGAGCAAATTCACCGTAACAGGCGAACCGGATATTCTCGAAGCTGCGGGTCATCACGATGCCGCGGCGGTCAGTAAGCTTATAAAATCAGGCGCGGATGTGAATACGTCGGATAATGCCGGCTATACCCCGCTGATGTACGCCGTGCTCACATCAGATACTGACATAATGAAACTCCTGATCGGCGCCGGGGCTAATGTAAATACGAAGACGACCGAAGGCGATACCGCGCTTACATTAGATGCAGGAAATTGGGAGGATGATCCTACTATTGCAAAGATGCTGCTCGATGCCGGCGCCGATGTAAACGCTCAGGGTAAAGATGCCAATACCGCGCTCCACAGGGCTGTCTATAAAAATCAGGTGGCTGTTACTGAATTCCTCCTCGGTCGTGGAGCAAAAACCGAGCTTAAGAATAAAGACGGTCAAACGCCGCTTATAGCCTCGAATATAAAATTCAGCTACGAAACGGAATCGACGGCGAAGATCGTAGAATCGCTCCTCGCTCATGGCGCTGATCCCGAAGCCAAAGATTCCTATGGCTGCACTGCAATCTTCAACGCCATCGAAGGCGGCAATATTGGAGCGATTTCCGCGTTGATTAAGCACGGCGCTGATGTGAATGCGACCGGCAAGGTATACGGTGTTACCGAGCAGAGCGTGCTCGGGTATACATTGGACCAGTACAGGATGCTCTACAGCTATCGGAATAACTGCGAAAAGCTCAAGGAAATAGCGGCAATTCTCCAGGCAAATGGGGCAGACCTTAACACCTCGGAATATACAAACGCTTATTTCCGCAAGATCGACCAGGTGCTCGATATTCAGCACATGGCCCACTTGCTGGAGATGTCCGAATCAGCGGCAGACAATTTCGATACGGAAAATCCTTATCTGCGTAAAGCTGACATCCGAGGGCTCTTGAACGCAGCTTGCAGGAAAGTATCGGACGCCAAAAATGAGTTCGGGCTTTATGACGCCGTACGGCTCTGCAAAGAAGCAGGTGATCGGGCGCGGAAGTGGGGTATGATATCGAGCTGCCCGGAGATATACTTCAATATAGGCCTTATATGCTCCCAAACCGGCAGCTTAAGCGATGCGGCGAAGTATCTGAAGGATTATCTGAACATGTCTCCAACAGGCCCATGCGCGGCAAAAGCCAGGGAGATTTTGAATGAGTTGTAGCGCTGGAATGTAGTACAGAGTGCTCCCTCTCCTGGGGGAGAGGAAATAGTCTGCACCAATCTACAAGCTGTGAAGATATAAAGTTAGCTGTTACTACACCTGTTATTTCTTCAGCATCACCGTTATTATCTTCCACGGGTCCAGTTTGATCTTGCCTGATACGGGCTTGGGAGAACGTTCCAGGAAGTTTGTTAGAACAGTTTTCTTACCGGCGTTTTCGAGGTGGAGCAAAACCTCGGCAGGAGCGCCGGCGGTTTCAGCCAGGCGGATTACCGCCGCGTCGGAACGGTCGGTTTTTTTGATCGCCGATACTATCACGTTATCGGGCGCATCAAGCTTTAAGAACGAATGAGTCAGACCGAGAGTGCCCTCTTTGCCGAACTCAGGAATGTGGACGAGGAGCGGGGTATTGACCTCGCGACCTCTTCTTTCGATGCCGGCGGCGCGGTAATCACCGAGGTGCGGGATCAGGGAATATGTGAATTCGTGGACTCCGGCGTCGCGGGCTCCATCGAAATCCGGGCAATCATAGTATTCAGGTTCGTTCAGGCACCAGGAGTCGGTGGGGCTGCGCAAGATCGACATAAACAGGACACCGTTCTCGATTTTATGAGAAGGGACACCGGTATTCAGAAGCGCCACTCCGTAATTTTCACCCTCGCCGTAAAGGTCCACCCAGTTGATCGCGGGCCAATCGCCATTCGTGCTCGGGAGACGGTCCATCTCGGGTTGATATTTCCAGCGCTTAACTGCTCCGTATGGGATAGAATAGATCCCATCGCTAGTTTTGATGCGAGTCGGGAATGCCAGGCGGATGCGGCGCTGGGCGGTGTCCCAGTCGACATCCGTTGAAAAGTCGATTCGATCATATCCGGCATAGAGCCTGGCGGTTTGCCTCCAGGCAAGCGCGGCGGTATTGGGATCGGAGCCCTTATACTGGCCGGTAAGAATGATCTCACCGAGCCCACGGGTCTTGCGGATCTTTACCGAGGTTGTATACTTGCCCAGGCGCTCTTCGAAGCTCGGCGGCTGCATCGTGCCCCAGGGATGACCTGCGTCATCTTCGAGGATCAGCTCATTGACGAGGTAATCGTTGGTATCGAAGACTTCCATTCCATTGCGTTTATCAAGGATCGACTCGATACCGTGTTCGGAGACTCGAATCGTAAAGAATTCATTTTCGATCTCGCCGGGCGCCGAGGTAATATCACCGGAATCGATAGGCCGGATATCGGGAACGACCTGAATCGCCGCATACCCGAGCGCGGGCACCCTCGGCGGGCGGAAGCTTATCTGGATATCTTCACCCTGCGCTCGGACATCGAAGATTTCGAGCTCATGGCCGCAATTATCAGTGAGCAACGGGCGGCCGCGGGTACCCGTGAGGGTCAGGGTGATTGGGTCGGTGCGCTCCCAGCTCTCGGAGTTATAGACGAGGAGGTAGTCCTTATCGGGGTCGGCTGTGATGCTTTGTTCGATTACGCCGATGGAATCGTAAAGGACATGAGCAGCCTCGTGCTCAGCTTCGGAGAGCATATCGAGGAGTTCGTAATAGGCGGCATCGATGTGGGTCGAGGTGATTGCGTCATGGAATGCGACAAATAGGAGGTTACGCCAGGCCTCGGTAAGACATTCGATGGGATACTCCTTGCCCATCAGATGCGCGACGGTCGCCCACCGCTCCGCGGCATTTACAAAGTTCTCGACGCGGCGGAAATCCTGCTTTATCCTGATGCGGGTGACATAGCAGCCCGTAGAGACAGGGTTCGCCTCGACCTGATCGGTAGTCTCTACATTAGGATCGTTTACTCTGGCGATATCACCGGCGATAAGCTCGGAAACCGCATTGAATCCGCCAAAGCGAAGATCGAAACCATGCTCTTTACGAGCCTTTTCGAGGAGTTCCACAATGTGGGGATTGGGGATCGATTCCTCGCCTCCGATGCAGATCAGGCTGCAGGGGTCGCCGTGGTGCTCGGTTGAGAAAGCCGCGGTAAGTTCCTCATCCGAGATGCGACCGGCGTCGAAATCGATACCGTAACCTTCGCAGCACTCGCAGCCGGTCCCGCAGCATTCCGTGCATGGAGGGAGCTTCACGCAGCTCCCAACGCTATGAAAGCCTGGAACTCCTCCGATATAGAGGACGCTGCCGTCGAGCCCTTTCCAATACTTCCCCGAAACCTGCTTGTAGCACAGGCGCTGGACCTGATCGCACTCGCATCCCCTGAAAATCTGCGGAATCTGCGCGCTCTGGCCGAATGCGTCCTCAAGCCAGCCGACAGTTGGAATCATGCCGAAAATTTCCTGGAAATAGAGCTGACCCATGATCAGGTTGCGAAGAAGAGTCTCGCCGGAGGGCATATTCGTATCCGCGACGGTTTCTCCCGCAGCAGTGAGGTCGATTATGCCCTTTTTAACGAGTGATTTCATGTCCTTCAGGCGATTTGGGTTACGTTCCAGGTATTTTCGAAAGACAACCGCCTGACCTTCGGAGAATGCTGCTCCCTTTTTTGCGCTTTTCATCCAGATATCGATGACATATTCCTCAAGGTCGGCATACGGCTGAATGCGTTTACCTTTATAATCGAATGACCAGTCCCAGCACCGCCGCCATATAGGGTCGAAGTGATTATGTTGAATGATGAAGACAGGTTTATTGTTGGACAAGATGTGCTCCTTTTTGAACTGTCAGCTTCTGTTATTGATGGTTTGGCGGCCCGATGGCCAGATGGGCTGATGGCTCGATGGCTTTGGTGTTTCGGGATTTGAGGGTTGTAGAACAGAGCTAACGGATGATCCACTAAGCCTCCGCCCAACCCGGAAATCCCTAAACTTACGCCACTGCAGCCTGGATTCCCGCCTTCGCGGGAATGACAGTATTTACTGCCTGTGATGGTACACCACTACCTGTAATAGCACTGATAGCTGACAGCTGAAAGCTGTTAGCTAAAAGACAGCTATTCCCTTCCATTAATGTAACCAAGGCTCCTTCTTTAGGCTACGGTAGAGCTTGTTGATTTATTGAACAAAAGCTGGACTGAAATCGTCTAATATACAGATAATAGTGCAGCCAGCTTGTCACAAATTGCTATTTGTCGCTGCTCCCTCATTATTTGTCATAATATTCGCATTACGGCGGACATTTGCCCGCCTGGTAGGTGTTTCATGGAGATCAATAAACTGGACGGCGAACTGGATATTCTTATCAGTTATACGGCAGAGCCGACCATCACGCTGCGGGGTGAGGTTGATTTCAGGAATATGGAGCGAGTCAGAGAGGCCATCTGCAGTTTAGCGGAACGCGGGCAGGCTTCGATCAACGTCGATCTCAAGGAGCTGGTGTTTATGGATTCGACAGGTGTATCCGCTCTCGTTGATGCCGCGCGGAGCATAGTCCCCAAAGGCGCGGAGGTCAGGCTGGTATCGCCGAGTGCTCAGCTTGTAAAGATGCTGAATAACTCGGGGTTTTCAGCAATTTTCAAATGCCCGGAGACAGGTGGGAGCGCATCCACCGTGGCGTGTCCGGTTAAACGCGAGATTCAGGATGTGGTGGAGTTCGAGGCGCCGAGTAAACCGGAGATGATCTCGTATATACGCGCGAAGGTGACGGAGTTCGCGTGCTCGATGCCGTTTAACCCGGATGAGATCGATGATATACGGCTTGCCGTGGGCGAAGCGAGCTCGAATGCGATGAGACACGGATCGAACCCGGAGTGGAATTATATCGGCGTGAGAATGGAGCGGCACGCAGATTGCATCAGAATTTTCATCTCGGATAAGGGCCGAGGGTTCAATCCCGACGCCGTTCGCGCTCCGGCGGTAGGAGACCTGATCGAAGGTGGACGCGGAATCCTATTTATGCGCTCGATCATGGACGAGGTAAAATTTCATTTTACGAATCCGGGAACGCAGGTGGAGCTTGTTAAGAATGTCATGATGTCCTGAAACCTTGACTTCCATTATGCACAGCAGGCCCGAGGTTACTTCGGGCCTGCTGTGCATGGTTGGCTAGTTATCCGATTTCGTATCGGTAATGCCGGCTTTTTCTTTCAGCGTTTTCACATCCTGGTTTAGCTTATCTACCTGCGTGGCGAGAGCCGCGATCTCATCGTGAAGGTCCTTTGTGGATTTTGCCACATCGTCGAGGTCGGTTTTTTTTGCGAATTTGGTGGTGTCCTGATAAGCCGCGTATACCTGATCGACCTTTGTGTTCATAGCCCCAAGGTTCTGCACAGCCCCTTTAAGGGTGCAGTCGAGGTAGGTCAGATCGGTGCGCAGTCTCTGGACATTGTCGGAATCCTGGGCGGGCGCCGCGGTCTGCGCAATCGCTGAGTGTTGAACATGAAATGTGGGCAAGATGCCCCAGAGAATGAAGGCGGCGCATACGGCGATCGAGAAGATCAGGATGCGCCGGCTGACGGTGTTAGTGATACGGAATAGCTTCATTTTAGGTCCCCCAAGTCAAATTACGAGCTGAAAGATGCCTCGTTTTGTACCCTTAAATCAGGGGCAGTTACACTTGGGGTAAATCTAGGGTGGTGAGTTAATAGTCGATGCCGCGGCGGGCGGGGATGGATCTTTCGAACGGATGCCTGATCTGCTTCATTTCAGTTACATAATCGGCGGCGGCGATCAAATCGGCAGGAGCGGCGCGACCGGTCAGGACCAGCTCTACACTTTCGGGCTTGCTTTCTATTATTTCCAGCACGCGCTTCATATCGATCAGAGAGTAGTGAAGGGCTATATTAATCTCGTCCAAGATTACGAGATCGTAATCGGCGCTCATAATTGCTTGCTCTGCGAAAGCCAGGGCTTCTTCGGCAGACTGCCGGCGTTTCAATACATCTTCCTCATGGATCGAGGGGGCAAGGTCGGTCTGGAATTGCCGGAGGATGAACCTTTCGCCATGCTCGCTCGCGAAGCGCATCTCCCCTATCTCCGCATAGCCTTTGATGAACTGCACCACGCACACGCGTCCACCCCAACCCAGCACCCTCAGCGCAAGACCGAGCGCGGCGGTGGTCTTGCCCCTGCCGTCACCAGTGTAAACGGAGATGAGCCCGCGTTTCAGAGGAAATGGTCCCATCGTCTACTTGCCACCTTGAAGAGCATTCAGGCGCGCGCGAGCTGCGGAAGCTGCAGCCATATCGGGATCGGATGCGATCTTCGTATAGACCGTTATGGCGTTCGCTTTCTGCCCCGCGCGCTCGTAGGCTTCACCAAGGCGCAGCCACAACGAAAGGTCTTCCGAAGAAGATTTTATCAGATTCTCGGCGGTGCTGATCATCCCCGCGGCATCGGGAATGGCTGATTGGAGCTCGAAGAGAATCTTGCCGGTGCGTACATTCGAAGTTTTCGCATACGATGCGGCGCAGCGGTTTGTAAGAGCATTCAGAACCCCGCACTGCCTGGCTGCGGATGCGATATTCGGCCAGGCGGTAGGCACGCTCGCATCGAACGCGCTTACGAAATTATCGAGAGATTTCTGTATTTCACCCATATTCGCATGCGCGAACGCAGCTTCGATTAAATAGGTAGGAGCATTAGTAGGATCGGCTTTGGTGAGCTGGACTGCCATATCGAGCCTGCGGGTATTATCGCCCCTGGTCTTATAAGCCGCCAGCAGGTAAAGCATAGCGCGGATGTCTTTCGGATTCTTTTGAAGGGCGCTCTCGTTTTGCGCGATCCCGGAATCGAGCAGTTTCGCTTGCTGCTGGGTTTGAGCGACAAGAGCGGCATTAGAAAGCGTGGGCTTAAGGTCGAATGCGGCAGCTGAATTGCTGGTGGCATCATGATAACGCCCCTGAGCCGACTGCACGGCTGCTATCTGCTCCTTTACCACTGCCTGCGAACCGGGTGCGGCTTTCTGCTTCTCGAGCATTGTGCCGGCCTGGTTATATTTTGACTCGGCTTGAGAAAGGTCACCGGTGTTCTGGAAGACCTGCGCCTGGCCCGCTACAGGGCGCGGGTCGGAAGGAGCATCTTGCTGAGCAACTATAAACTGCCGGTTCGCTTCGGCATAATTCCCCGCCTGCATCTGCGCATTTCCGATACGGGTGAGCGCTTCGGCTCTGAGAGCTTTATCATTTTGAACGGTCGAATATGCCTCGACAGCCTTATCGAACTGCTTTTGCTTCAGATAAGCATCGCCGAGCCAGAGATACGCGCGGGAGTTGGATGGGTCCATCGCAATCGCGCGGTTGAAGCTCTCAGCGGCGGATTTAGGATCGGAATCGAGGTTGGCGAGCCCGAGGTTAAAGATCGGTTTAGCCCACTTCGGAGCGAGCGAGGAAGCTTTCGCATATTCCTTTTTTGCTTCGTCGAGCTTGCCCTGAAGCTGATATGAATCGCCGAGAAGACAGACGGCGATGGAGTTTGTAGGATACCTGACAAGCGACGCGGAGAGCACGCGATCGGAGCTCTGTGAACCGCCGAACGCTCTGCCCGAATCGAGCATCATCGATGAGTTATTATGGGCCTGGCGGGCGGAACCGGCATCACCGATCTGGGTGTAGGCTCCGTCGAGTAACAGCTGCGGAAGAATCCCCTCCGGCGCAAGCTGCGCGGCCGAGCGGAACTGCCGTATCGCGTCGGAGTAGCGCTTCACGTTCGCAAGGGCCACCCCCGCAGTCAAGCGCACCACTTCATCGTGCGGCGCCTGGGTCGCTGCGAGCTGGAACCGGGATGCAGCGGTATTCCATTCACCGGCGTTGAACGCCTCGATCCCTTTATCGAAGACATCACCATTCGATGCGGGAAGAGAAAGGCTTCCCGCGAGGATTGCGGTCAATATTATGCTTATGGTTGTTTTCAACTTCATGGCTGGTCCTTGCGTTCCATTGTATTACGGATACGCGAAGATGGCGGCGGTGCGAACGCCTTCAGTTTCATTTAGAGCATCTACCACCGATTTATTTCCATCTTTATTATCGCCGACGCTGGACGAACAGGCAAGCCTGTTAGTGGTTGCGTCTGCTTCTGTTAAATCAGTATTGGTTCTGGAAGGGGTTTCAGATGCAGAAGATAATGCGATGGCGCTCTTTTTAGCTGGAACCGATGCCGGATGAGCAACCGAACTCGTATCAGCGACCGCAGCATCAGCCGCAATTGCTGCTTTGCCTTCCACCCGGCCGAGGGGAGCGCCTATGGCAAATGACTTGTCAAGATTGACCGCAGCAACGCTCAATCGAGTCTCCGCGGCGGTTTTGCGTAGCGATCTATCGATCAGTCGATCTGTATCAATTGGCGCTGAAGCTACGACCATCGGCGGTTTAGGTTTAGCAACTCTCGCCGGGCGCGGATTAAAGGCGATCAGCGGACGTTTCGCTCTCGGTTTCTCATTAATGCCCGGCTGCTTATCCGACACGGGCTGCGGTGCTTTAGTCGAAGGAACGCTCGGCTCGGTGGCGCGCTCAGGTGGAACCAGCGCAACTGCGGCCGGCTTTTGTTTAATAACATGCGCGGACGGCGTTGGTGAACCGAAGTGGATCATGCTCAGGCACACCGCGGCAACCAGCACAGCCGGAGCACCCGCAGCGATCGGCGCTCTCAGCCAGACGGCAGACGCGCGGCGCGAAGGTTCATCAGCGATACGCGCGTTTACCCTGGCCCAAAGATCAGGCGCGGGCTCCATCGCGGAGCTCTCGACTCCGATAAGCGCGCTCGATACCGAGCGAATAATCGCAAGCTCTGAGCGGCAGGTCTCGCATCTCTGCAGATGCGCCTCCACCCTCTTCACCCGATCAACATCGAGACAACCTTCGCTGTATGGAATTAGTAACTTACTATACCTAACGCACATAATACCACCCCCTGGGGGGATATTTGAGTTCAGAATTACGAATAAAGGGACTTCCTTGGCGCCTTTCCAATTCATAATTCCGCATTCTTAATTCTTAACTGATTTCCATCTGCTGCTGTAGTTTTCTACACGCATAATGAAGGCGGGACCAGACGGTGCCCACCGAACAATCCAGTATCTTTGCGATCTGCTGGCAATCGCAGTTCTGGAAATAATGCATTATAACGACCACACGATGTTTCTCCGGAAGCTTCTCGATAGCTCTTTTCAAGGCTTCGTCTCTCGCCTTTTTTTCGGCGATGCGCTCGGGACGCTCTCCATCTGATGATACGAGCGCGTCCGCGAGCCCCGTTGCGGGATCGTCTATCGATGCAGCTTTTCTCACCTTCATCTTCTTCATCTGCTTAATGGTCGTATTGATGGCGATTCGATAGATCCAGGTGGAGAACTCGGAGTCGCCCCGGAACGAGGCAATCGAACGGTAGGCAAGGACGAAGACTTCCTGCGCAATATCGTCGATATCGTCGCGGTCATCGATCATACGGGAGACGGCAGCATACACCGTGCGCGAGTATCGGTTGACAAGCTCACCGAAAGCGCCCACATCGCCGGTCCTGGCCCGCGCAACTAGCGCGGCATCGCTATCGTCCCGCACTAGCGGGTCCGGTATCCCCCTGCCGGTCGATACTATCGCTTCACCTCCGACTGACACCGCCAGGCTTTCACCCGGCTCCGCTGGTCGCTTGTTTATACTACATATTACCATGACGCCAGCGCCATTCCGCATTGCTTATCTGGAGAAGGAAGTTCGTTCATAATAATTTTTAATTTTGAATACATGTACGGTGGTAGTCTGTACCCATTCCCTGTTCCCTATCCCTTCTATCTTTCGGGCTTTCGCGTCTAAAGAGACTATCAATGCTGATCAGACTCCCGCACCCATACCTATTCAAGATTAAGAATTAATAATTCAAAATTGTCCCTTCCGCAGAATTAGACCCTTAACCGCGCAGCATGCTTCAAAAATCGAGCGAAGGATCTATGGGATCGAGCAGCAACTGTTTGTTAGCACGATATCTGTGGGATTATATACAGAATTGTGGGGTGAGAACGTCATATTCTGATAGGACAAGCCGCATAAGGGAGGATACTTCGATGAGCAGCAGTTGCAGACTTCGGATCGGATGTTTGTGGTTACTGGCACTTTGTATTGTGTCCGTGTGCGGCGCCGGTGTTTGGCGCGGATAACACGGCGACGGAGAGGTGGTTATGGTGCAAGATCGCGGTATCGCCGGATGGTCAGAGGATTACGTATCGCGCCCCCGCATACAATGAATGCGAGGATCCATCGACCGAGCTCACGGTGATAAAAGCGGATGGATCGGGGGAAGAAAACCCGGCTGTGCTGAGTGGGTATTGGGATGCGGACCGATGGCCGCCGTGGGGAAGGGGAAATCAGTGTTCGTAAGCCTCGCGGTCTTGGGAATCTGTGCGATCATGGTCGGGCAGGCGGCGGCTCCATCCGACATTCCACCGATGCCCATATCGCTTACACTCCCGGACGGATACCAAACGCTTCCCGCATTTCCACGACTGTTCTGGTCGTTTGGCTGTGTGCCTACATCTGGAGCCATGATTGCGCTATACTACGATCTGGCAGGCTTCCCCCGCATGTTTCGCTATGCAGACGGGACGGACGCTATGTGTTCCATGGATCGTTACCCTAACGACAACTTTATGTTCCTGCGAAGGAATATAAACGGCAGCCTCCTGGACTCGGTCTACTGCCGTTACCCCTCTAAGTGCGCCGTGAGTGCCACTGAAATGGGGGTATTCGGTCACACTGGATACGGCAATGTCGATGACTACTACTCCGGAGGACCATTCACCGATCTGTGTAGATATCGTGAGCAGCACCACCACGCTTCACATAGACCAAGACTGCTCCCTGGCGTTCCGCACCTGCAAAGACGTTGCCGCGCCCGACGGGTACATAGCCAGCAAGGTTATCCGCCGCATATATTCGGTCTTTTCCGCCAACAAGAATATCAAGAAGTACGCTGATGGAGCATCGGTCACGATGGTCAACGGGATCGTGACGCACATCATCGACGCAGACAGCTTCTACATCGAAGAGCGGGATAAGCGGCTCTTCGGCATGCGCGTGAATAAGATCGGCCACGGACTGAGCGACGGCGATGAGGTGTATGTTCTTCAGGTTACCATAGCAACCAGTCCAGCCAACAGCGAACGCTATATTGCCGCGTCAAGCGTTACCACTACCAGCCCACCCAGCATGGTCATAATACCGTTTGGCATAAGGGGCATCTGCTTGGGTGGAAAGGACTACCTGCCCGCCGGAGGATCAGGCACGAACTATGGTCAGGTGGGTGTCGTGAATGGCCAGGGCGTGAACAACGTCGGTCTGCTGGTGCGCACCGTTGGCGTCGTGGCGTATATCGACAATTCCACCCCTCCGGCTTGGTTCATGATGTCTGATGGTTCAGGTGCGGCTTATTACGATGGCGACACTCTCCGTGATGGGGTGAAGATATCGGCTGATGGATTAATTCCATCAGGCCTTGAAGTCGGTGATTTCGTTACGGCAACCGGTATCTGCAGCGCAAAATAAATCTAATAATGTCATATTTCCTACAATACTTGCAACGGAGGCGTCTGTTATTCAGAATTAGGTCTGCCTTGTAATTATCTGATATTCAAAAAGCCCAAGACCATTGTCGGTTTTGGAGTCTTTTGTGATTAGGCGCTATCGCTTATTCTGGGTAAGAAATCCACAACTGATTACGCCCGCTTAGCGGCTCTTCGGCTTGATTCCTGGCTGCCGTTGAGATAGAATACGTTTGGTCGGTTTGCTGCTTTATCTACACTCTCGTTTTCGCCGCGCGCCGCGCGCGGCCGGAAGTACCAGGACGGTAATCGGATGTCTAACTTCGTCCATCTGCACACACACTCTGAATTCAGTCTCCTCGATGGCGCTTGCCGGATCAAGGATCTTGTCAAGAAAGCCGGGGAGTATGAAATGCCGTCGCTGGCTATTACCGACCACGGCGTAATGTACGGCAACATCACGTTCTACTCCGAAGCAAAGTCCGCAGGGATCAAGCCGATCCTCGGATGCGAAGTCTACGTCGCCCCCCGCTCCCGCTCTCAGCGCGACCCCAGGCTCGATAAAGAACAGTTCCACCTCGTGCTCCTTGCGATGAACGAGAATGGCTATAAGAACCTCATCAAGCTCGTGAGCATCGCGTTCTCCGAAGGGTTCTATTATAAACCAAGGGTAGATAAAGAACTGCTCGCGCAATACAGCAGCGATCTTATCGCAATGACCGCGTGCCTGGGCGGGGAGATTCCGTCGTTTATTATGAAAAACGATATGGCGCGGGCGGAAGGATCGCTCAGGGAGTATGCGGATATCTTCGGAAGGGATAACCTATACATCGAGCTGCAGGACCATGGCCTGCCCGAGCAGGGGCCGGTTAACGAAGCGCTCATCGAGATGGCTAACCGCACCGGCCTGAAGCTGGTCTGCTCGAACGATATCCACTACACGACCGCCGCGGACGCGGAATCGCACGACGTGCTCCTTTCGATCCAGACCGGCTCGACGCTCGATGACCCCAACCGCTTCCGCTTCGGTTCGCAGGAGTTTTACTTCAAGACCGGCGAGCAGATGGCGTGTATCTTCGGAAATGTGCCTGGAGCGATTGAGAACACCATCGAGATTTCGGACCGGTGCAATATCAACTTCGACTTCGGCCGCTCGCAGCTCCCCGACCCGGGGGTGCCGCCTGATATCACTCCTTCCGATTATATGTATCAGGAAGCGTGGGAAGGCCTCAAGCGGCGCATGCGGCGCGAGCCTCCGGAAGAATATAAAACGCAGTTCGACTACGAGTGCAAAATCATCAGCGAGTGCGGGTTCCCGCTCTATATGCTGATCGTGCGCGATTTCACCGATTTCGCGCGGCAGCAGGGGATGTATGTCGGGGCGAGAGGATCGGCGGCGAGCAGTCTCGTGGGATACGGTCTCGGGATTACGGACGTCGATCCGATCGAGTATGGCCTCGCGTTCGAAAGGTTCCTTAACCCCGAGCGCGTGGAGATGCCTGATGTCGATCTCGATATCCAGGACGACAGGCGCGAGGAGCTTATCCAATACGTCTGCAGAAAATACGGCCGGGACCACGTAGGCCAGATCGCCACGTTCGGTAGCATGAAAGCCCGCGCCGCCGTAAGAGACTGCGGCCGCGTGCTGGGGATGGACCTTTCCGAGGTCGACCGCGTCTGCAAAATGATCCCGACGATGCCGGTCGGAATCACTATCGAAAAGGCGATGGAGGAGAACCCGGAGCTGAAATCGGCCTACGACAGCAGCCGGGATGTGAGGCGGCTGATCGATACGGCGAAGACGCTCGAGGGGCTCAACCGAAACGTCGGCGTGCACGCGGCTGGGGTGCTTATATCGAACGATCCGCTCACCGAGCACGTTCCCGTTCAGCAGGGCGGCAAGGGCGAGTTCGTCGCGCAGATGGCGAAAAAGGACATCGCAAAGATCGGCCTTTTGAAGATGGACTTCCTCGGCCTTGCGAACCTGACGATCCTCGCTAATTCGATCAAAAACGTCAAACGGCATCGCGGGATAGACATCGATATAATGGACATCCCGCTCGATGACCAGAAGGTCTTCGATATGCTCGGCAAGGGCGACACGAACGGTGTATTCCAGCTCGAAGGCGCGGGGATGCGGCGAAACGTGGTGGAACTGAAGCCGAACTCTGTGAGGGAGCTCGCAGCTATCGTCGCGCTCTACAGGCCGGGTCCGATGGCGTTTATCCCGAAGTTTGTGCGCTCGAAGTTCGGCCAGGAACCGATATCCTATCTGCACCCCATCCTCAAACCGATCCTCGAAGAGACCTACGGGGTCATCTGCTACCAGGAACAGGTTTTGAACATCGCGCGAGCGGTCGGCGGGTTCACGCTCGGCCAGGCGGACGTTCTGCGCAAGGCTATGTCCAGCAAGAACAGAGAAATTATGGACAAGCAGAAAGTGATGTTCCTGGAGGGCGCGAAGAAAAACGGCATCTCCGAGAGGATAGCGACCCAGATCTACGAGCAGATCGAACCGTTCGCGGGATATGCGTTCAACAAGGCGCACGCGGTGTGCTATGCGTTCGTAGCTTACCGGACTGCGTATATGAAGGCGAATTACCCGGTCGAATACTATGCGGCGCTGCTCTCGGCGAACATGGACGATAAAGAAAAGCTCTCGATGTATATCGAGGACTGCCGGCGGCTTAATATCGAGGTGCTGCCTCCTGATGTGAATGCGAGCGGGGTCGAGTTCGAGGTAGAGAATGGCGCGATCCGGTTCGGGCTGAGCGCGATAAAGGGCTGCGGGCGCGCAGTGATCGAGGGAATGGTCGCGGCGAGAGAAGCCGGAGGTAAATTTACCAACCTGTTCGATTTCGCCGAGCGGGTGCAGGATCATACGGCGCTGAACCGAAGCGTGGTCGAATGCCTCATCAAGGTGGGGGCGTTTACGTCGGTGAATGTGAATCGCGCGCAGCTCCTGCAGATGCTGCCGGACGCGCTCAGCGCGGCGGCTAGTAAGCTCAAGGACCAGAAGAACGGTCAGGTCGGGCTTTTTGGCGAGGAGACGGGAGCGGTCGGAGCGAGCGTGGATTTGAGCAAGTATAACCACGTCGGCGACTTCGGGCGCGATGAGATCCTGGCGATGGAGAAGGATCTGGTGGGGCTGTATCTCTCAGGTCATCCGCTAGAAAATATGCGCGCAGCTCTGGATAAAAATTGCTCCGCGAACGCTTCGAACTACCGGGACCTTGAGAACGATCAGGAATGCGTGATCGGAGGAATTATCTCCGACGTTCGCTTCAGGATCACCCGGCGCAACGATAAGATGGCGTTCATCAGGATCGAGGACCTTTACGGCACAATTCCGGTTACATTCTTCCCCAGGGACTTGAAATCGTGCGAGCAGATGCTGGTGCAGGACCGGATCGTGCTGGTGAAGGGTAAGGCGAGCCACCGGGAGCGATTAGCCGCGGATGAAGGTGACACGACCGTTGAAGTAGAGATCCGAGGCGAGTCTGTTTCGCTCTTTAAAAACGGCAACGGCAATGGGAGCGTGAAAATAAACGGGAACGGGAAGCGCTCTGTTCATATAAAGATCAACGGCGCCCCCGGAACGAGCATAGAACTCCTGAGAAGCCTCCTGGAAGCAAACCCCGGAGAGAGCCCGGTTTATTTCTGGATGGTGCACGAAGGATCGCGGCAAAAGGTGGCGACGCAATACAGGGTGGACGCCAGCCAGAGGTTCATTTCAGAAGTAGAGCGGATTTTAGGGCGTGATGTGGTGAAGGTGGCTTAGGGGATAGTATAGCTGTCTTTTTAGCTGACAGCTGATGGCTAAAATGCCTCTCGAAGTAATAATTCAGAGTTTTCGCGTTTAACTTGACTTTACGCTTGCTACAATCTAAAATGTGAGTAGGTCCAAGATCACTTAATGGCGGCCTGCGGGCTGCTTGGCGCGGCGATTACGGGCTATTCGGACAATTTGGTTACGCACATGTTGTCACAACTCCCCGTTCGGGTGTTGGGGGATGTCCTCATCACCGTGTCCGGGGCCGCGCCGAACGTCATCTGCCATAAAGCGGGCAGAAGATGTTCGGCTTTTTGTTTATCGCGCCAATCCCATTACGAAGGAGTAGACGATGACGCGACATGCTGAAGCTGTAAAATGGGTCGAGGAGATGGCTGCACTGTGCAAGCCGGACCAGGTATTGTGGTGCGACGGGTCGGAAGAGGAGAAACAGCGCCTCACCGATCAAGCCCTCGCAACGGGTGAGCTGTATCTGCTGGATCAGGAGAAGCTGCCAGGGTGCGTATTGCACCGGACAGCCGAAAATGATGTCGCTCGGACCGAGCACCTCACATTCATCTGCACCAGGACCGAGCAGGATGCGGGCCCGACTAACAACTGGATGGATCCGAAAGAAGCTTACTCGAAAGTCGGCGCGATGTTTGACGGATCGATGTGCGGGCGGACGATGTATGTGATCCCGTTCATTATGGGAGTGCCGGGATCGCCTTTCAGAAAACTCGGAATCGAGCTGACCGACTCTATCTACGTCGTGCTCAATATGCGCATCATGACCCGGATGGGTAAGATCGCTCTCGATGAGCTCGGGGAGAACGAGGAGTTCACGAAGTGCCTGCACAGCAAGGGTGAGCTCGATATCGAGCGCAGGTTCATTCTGCAATTCCCCGAGGATAACACGATCTGGAGCTACGGATCGGGTTACGGCGGGAACGTTCTGCTGGGCAAGAAGTGCCTGAGCCTTAGAATCGCAAGTTACCTCGGGCTGCAGGAGGGCTGGATGGCGGAACACATGCTCATTCTCGGCCTCGAAAGCCCTGATGGTGAGGTCACTTATATCGCCGGAGCATTCCCGAGCGCGTGCGGTAAGACCAATCTGGCTATGCTCATCCCGCCGGAGAGCATGCCCGGTTATAAGGTTTGGACGGTGGGCGATGATATCGCGTGGATGAGGATAGGCGAAGATGGACGGCTGTGGGCAGTGAACCCTGAAGCGGGATTCTTCGGAGTCGCTCCGGGAACCTCGATGAAGACCAATCCGAACGCGATGCTCACCATCGCCAGCAACTCGATATTCACGAACGTGCTCCATACCCCGGAGAACACCGTATGGTGGGAGGGAATGGGGGTCGATCCGCCCGCGGAAGGGATCGACTGGCGCGGGCATAAGTGGAACCCCGGCAACGGCGAGAAAGGCGCGAACCCGAATGCTCGATTCACCGCCCCGGCGTCCCAGTGCCCAGTGATCTCACCGAATTGGGAATCACCGCAGGGTGTGCCGATCTCGGCATTCCTGTTTGGTGGAAGAAGGGCGAAGCTCGCTCCGCTGGTATATGAATCGTTCAACTGGCAGCACGGGACTTATGTGGGCGCGACGATGGCTTCCGAAACCACCGCGGCAGCGACGGGAACGGTGGGAGTAGTGCGCCGCGACCCGATGGCGATGCGGCCATTCTGCGGTTACAATATGGCCAGATACTTCAGGCACTGGCTGGAGATGGGCAAAAAGATCCCCAATCCACCGAAGATCTTCCATGTGAACTGGTTCAGGCAGGATGAGGACGGTAACTTCCTCTGGCCGGGCTACGGCGAGAACCTGAGAGCACTGGAGTGGATATTGCGGCGGTGCAAGGGCGAAGCCAAGGCTGTGGAAACCCCGATCGGCTACGTGCCCGCGAAGAGCTCGCTTCACCTGGAAGGCCTGGATATCTCCGATAAGGATATGGATAAGCTCCTGGAAGTCCACCGCGATGACTGGGTCGCGGAGCTTGGAGGAATGCAGAAGTTCTTCGATCAGTTCGGTTACGAACTGCCCGAGGAACTGGTAGAAGAGCAGCAGGCTCTGAAGACGAGGCTGGGACACTGGGAATAGATCCGTTTTCAACTCTATTTATTTCGATCATGGGCCGGAGTGGTAATGCTCCGGCCTTTTCTTTCACCAAAGTCTCACACTACCGATGTGCTTAAAGAGGTTAATGGAACATGGATGTCCAATTAAGAGTAAAGCTTGCCTGCTTGAAAGGACGATTCCTATGCCCAGAATTAGAACTATCTCAGCTCTGATTGCCGGTTGTATATTATTAATACTTGCCACTTTATCCGCTGCGTATGCGCAGGGTGGAAGAGGCGATTGGTGGATGGTTGGGCATGATCCGCAGCATACGGGGAGAAGTCCGTTTGTTGGACCTTCTTTGCCTACGGAAAAGTGGGCGTTTCAAACAAAGGATTATTATCAGGAAACAGCCCCCGTAATCGGAGCTGATGGTGTTATTTATATCGGTACGGGCGATTACCGCATCTTTGCGGTAAACCCCAATGGTACGAAGCGATGGGAGTATTATTTGGGAGGCCCGGTGTGGACCGCTCCCGCAATTGGAGCGGACGGTACTGTTTATGTGTCATGCGATGGTCAGCTCTTTGCCTTAAGTCCAGAAGGCATTTTGAAATGGAAGGTAGAAAACGGAGCTGACTTATCTCCGGTGATCGGTCAAGACGGTACCATATATATAATTGGATGGCAGAAGCTTCGTGCGATAAATCCCGATGGCTCGGAGAAATGGGCTGTTGAAAATGTGGCATACCCACCCGTGATTGGAATCGGCGGTACCATATATTCAGCTTCGCTTAACGGGAAGTTATGCGCTATTGGGACTGATGGAACGAAGATATGGCAGTCATCTGATTATGGGCCGCCTTTAGCAATCGGTGATGATGGCACTATTTATACCAGCTTGCATGATGATTATCAGGAGACAAGGCTGGTCGCGCTTAGTTTTGACGGCACGAAGAAGTGGGAAGCTCCGGTAAAGTGGTATGTGCTCTCAGCCGCCATCGCCGCGGATGGGACTATCATGTGTGTATGCTACGATTCCGCGGGCACCGAGTTGATCGCGATCTCTACCGATGGACAACGGAAATGGGATTATATGGCAGGGGGATTTACGCCGCCATCGCCGATAGCCATCGACGCGAACGGAACCACATACATGAGCAGCTCCGGCAGCGTAACCGCGATTTCTCCAAACGGGATAATGATTTGGCAGTATCAGCAGGGCGGCGGGCTGGCTATGGGTTCCGATGGGACTTTATATATAGCTGGTTATTATAATTTATACGCGCTTGGCCCGGGTGAATCGGCTGCTCCACCTTATATAAGCATAAGCGGGCCTTCCGTATCAGGCACAACCAACGGGCCGGTGAGCTATAACGTGGCTTACACGAACGCGACCTATGTCGACTTGAGAGCTAAAAATATCCAGCTCAATTCGACGGGTACGGCGCATGGAACGGTGAGCGTATCGTATGAGGGAAATGACTCATGGATAGTAACGATATCGGATATAGGCGGCGATGGGACGCTCGGCATTTCAGTTAAGGCGGGCACTGCCTCCAATCCAACAGGAAAAGCACCGGCTGCCGGGCCATGTACACCGTTCGAGGTTGATAGCGAACGTATAATTCCGGGCGACTGGAGTATGTATGGCCATGACATGCAGCATACCGGCAGAAGTTCGTATGCCGGTCCGGCTCTGCCGTTAATAAAATGGTCATGTGATAGCGGCTTTTGGTATTCCTCTTTATGCCCGGTAATAGATTCAAACGGCACGATATATGGCGGAACAGGCAGCCGGCTCAACGCGATCAATCCGGATAGTTCGGCAAAATGGAACAGCACACTGGAATATGACCTTGGGAGCTGCGCTCCCGCAATTGGCATGGATGGGACCATATACGCATCAAACGATAAAGGCAAGCTGTATTCGGTCAACGCGAAAGGGCATGTATGGTGGACATTCGATGCGGGAGAGTTTACCAGACTTACGAGCCCGACCATCGGTTCGGATGGGACGATTTATGCAGGATCGACAGGCAACAAGCTCTACGCGATAATGCCGGATGGAAGCGAGAAGTGGGAGTTCTCGGTATCGGGCAATATATACGCAGCTCCCGCAATCGGACCGGATGGTACGATATATGTTGAAACGTATAGTGACGGTAAACTCTATGCTGTTACTCCAAACGGCGTAAAGAAATGGGAAGTTGCGATAAAGGACTGGTTTGTATCCGGTATCTCGATTGGTCTTGATGGAACAGTTTATGTGACATCTGATAGTGACACCGTTTATGCGTTTAGCCCTGATGGTTTGAAGAAGTGGGAGTTCAATACGATTGGCTCAATATATTCTACTCCGGCGATCGGAGCTGACGGCACTGCCTATGTTGGCTGCCGGAATATGCTCTATGCGCTGAATCAGAATGGGACAGAGAAATGGAAATTGCCGTTTGCCGAATATTCCTGCCCGACCAGCGTTATCGTCGATTCGCAGGGAACGATATATGTGGGCTTGGAATCGGGTGAATTCCATGCGATTAATCCCAACGGCACTGAGAAATGGTCCATCGGGATGCTGGGAGGTTTATATTCAACACCGGCAATTGGTTCGGACGGAGTTATTTATCTGGGGTCGAACGATGGAATCCTGTATGCCATCGGCGCCGATAATTCGACGAAGCCTCCATCTATAAGCATCGGGGAACCACATGACATAACAGGATATTGCGCCGAATATACGGTTACGTATTCCGATGCTTCCGTGATAACGCTTGCATCCGACGATATCGAGGTCAATACGACCGGTACCGTGCAGGGTTACGCATCAATTTCCTATGTAGACTTCAACACACGGGCAGTCAGGTTAACATGCTCGTCAGGTAACGGGACAATCGGATTTTCCATAAAAGCCGGCACCGCTATCAACTCCGCCGGCTCCGCTCCGGCAGCAGGACCAAGTACTACGTTCAATGTGGTAAATCCACCTGATGTCTCGATTGGTCCGCCTTCCGCAACTTCTCTCAAAAAGGGCTCCGTCAGTTATGTAATCACATACACCGATGCTGATTCGGTGACGCTGAATGCCGATGACATATTCCTGATATGGACAGGCACGGCGAATGGAAAGGTGGCGGTGTCAGGATCGGGAAATACGACTCGCACAGTGACGATATCGAACATCACCGGAGTGGGCACATTGGGTATTGCGATATACGCCGGGACCGCGCATAACTTAGCTGGTGATGCTTATGCGACTGGTCCGAGCGATATGGTCGCGGTTGTTAACACCCGGCCGACGCTGACTATCAGCCAGCCTTGCATAGATATTACGACGACAGGTCCCGTGGTTTATTACGCGAATTACACCGGAACCGGGGTCATCACTTTAAAGGCATCTGATGTGAAGCTGATTAAAACAGGCACCGCGAACGGTGTCGTATCGGTGGAAGGGTCCGGCAGCGAATACCGTCAGATCATCATATCGAATATCACAGGCGATGGGACTCTAGGTATATCGATTGCGGCAGGTACGGCTAAAAATGCCGTCGATTATGCACGGGCAGCAGGCCCAAGCGCCAGATTCAAGGTCGTAAACACTCCCCCCGGCATAAAAATCAGCGCGCCTTCACATTCGACTACCGCGAGCGGACCTATCACCTATACAATCACCTACTCCCACGCCGATTCAATCGATCTTACCGACGCCAACGTCCACCTTAACCGGACAGGCACTGCTAACGGCGCGATCCATGTCACTGAATCAGGGCCGAATACACGAAAAGTAACCATCGGCTACATCACCGGAGACGGAACGCTGGGAATATCTATCGACGCCGGAACCGCTTATAACATTGCAGGTTCTACTGCCTCGGCGGGTCCGAGCGCCACGTTTAATGTGGTCAATACCGCGCCCGGAATCGAGATCAGCGGGCCTTCGGTGGGTTCTACTACGAAAGGGCCGGTGACTTATACTGTCAGATACACCAATGCGACAGCTATCTTCCTGGCGACCCATTACTTACGCCTCAATAAAACAGGAACGGCGGCGGGAATCATCAAAGTAAGCCGGGCTGGAGCAGATACTAGGACAGTGACAATTTCCTGCATCAGAGGCTGCGGCACTCTCAGCTTATCGATAACAGCCAAATCCGCCTCTAATCCCGCTGGCTTCGCGCCTGCAATCGGCCCAAGCCAGGCGGTGAACGTGGGAAACGCGAAAGCTAAGGGCTAGGTGAGTGGTCGCTAATGTTATAATACTATGGCAGCCTGCATATCGGTACAGACTATTTCCTCTCCTGGGGGAAAGGATTAAGGTGAGGGCACACTCTGTACCACTCTCCGGCATCAGCGGAGAGGAAGTTAAAATCTTCTGAGATCAGTTAGATCTCATCGTATCTAAAGCAATCGATCGTGTGGTCGTTTACCATCCCTACCGACTGCATGAATGCGTAGCAGATCGTGGAACCGACGAAGTTGAATCCATATTTGATCAGGTACTTGCTCATCGCGTCGGATTCGGGGGTGCGGGCGGGGATTTCGCTCAGAGTGCGCCAGGCATTCTTTTGGGGAGCGCCGCCGGTGAATTGCCAGATGCACTCGGAGAAACTCCCGTATTCGCGCTGAATCTCGAGGACGCCGCGCGCGTTGCGGACAGCGGACAGGATCTTGAGGCGGTTGCGGACAATGCCGGGATTAGCGAGAAGCTCCACGATTTTAGCTTCATCATAGGCAGCTATTTTAGCCGGATCGAAGTTATCGAAAGCAGCGCGGTAGTTCTCGCGCTTCTTTAGAATTGTCGCCCAGCTCAGACCGGCTTGCGCACCATCGAGCACAAGAGATTCAAAAAGGGTGCGATCATCGTAAACCGGCACACCCCATTCATGGTCGTGGTAGTCGGTATAGAGCGCATCGCCGTGCGGCACCCAGGCGCAGCGGATAATCTCTCCGGCGGATGCATTCATACATAGCTCCCCAGTTCTTTCGCGAGCCGCACGAACTCGGTAAATTCCACGAGGCTGACCGAATCTGGAACGGAGTGGTCGGAGCTGATCATGTAACCGCCGCTTTGCTTCATCGCGGGGATCACGCGGCGCATCTCCTCCCAAAGCTCCTCGGGCTTCGTAAATAGCACCGCATTAAGGCCGCCGTGGAAAGCGAGCCGGTCGCCAAACTCCTCTTTCAGCTCGACCGGATTCATCCCCGCCTTCACTTCGATCGGGTTCAGCATGTCGATTCCAACGTCGATAAGATCAGGAATCAAAGGCTTGATGAAACCGCAGGAGTGCAGATGAACCTTAATCCCCTTGGCATGAGCCCAGTCGCAGGCGCGCTTATGGACCGGTTTCAGAAGCTCACGATACATCCCCGTCGAGAAAAACGGCGTATTTTTGTAGCCCATATCGTCCGGCCAGCGGATCTCATCGAAGCGGTAGCCTTCATCCCAGACCATATCGAAGAGAGCGATATCGAGGTCGAGGTAAGTATTGAACATGTCGACCACCCACTCGGGGTCTTCGAGCATAGCCATCAGAAGACGCTCGGTGCCGACAGCCCAGGAGTGGGTCACATCGAATCCGAACCAGAACCCCGCGGTAATCCAGCAGCCGTTTTCTCTCCATACCGGATAAGCATTTTTGAGGTGGTCCCAATTTATACGGTCACGCGAAGGCTGCATTCGAGCTTTTGCCTCGGCCCAGGAGTCAGGGTCTTTGATGGTAAAATCGAGGAACTCGGGGACGCCACCAGCATGCTTCCAATTTTTGAGGGTCACGCCCCAGGCTGAGGTGTGGATGGTGTATTCCGCGGTCTCTTCAATGACATTGACCGGATAGCGAGGGCTGTTATCCGCTCCGATCCCGGCGATGCGGTCGAGATCGAAGTATGTAGCAAAATCCACATTCTCCGGCATTCCCTCACGCTGCCAGCGCTCGATGGTGGAGCCCCAGGGAGAATCAGTAATGGGAACGCGGTCAGCTTCCCGGTGCTCGTATATCCTCTTCATTCGCTCGAATGTAGTCATTGCAGACATCAAAGTTTCCCTCAGATAATCACTACTGAATAATCCGAGCGCGGTGCCGGGAGTTCCTCCGTAGATGAGTTATTTTCTCTTTTAAGAATGATCAGCCTCCCAAAGAAGGAGTTTGAAAGCGTAATCAGAATACGTATAGCAAAGATTGGGATGGAGTATAATCCGGGGAGATGAAGCTGATGAAACGGTATATGCCGGCGGTGATGCTTTTTATGATAACGATAACTTGTTCGCTCTCTTCGTGTTCGGATCAACCTAGTAAACCAAAGGGGATCGATTATAAAGCGCGAGGGACTCACACAGTAGAGCTGCTTTCGGAAGGCAAGTTCGACGAGGTTACTGAGAGCTTTGACGCTACGATGAAATCGGTTATGAGCCCACAGAGCCTCAAGGATGCCTGGAGGAATATCGTCGAGCAGGCTGGAGCGTTTAAGAAGATACTTCGCACGCGCGAGGAGCCCGCGGGCGCCTACAAGGCTGTGATTGTAACCACTCAATTCGCGGAAGCGGATATCGATGTAAGGGTGATATACGATCAAGATGGCCTGATCGGAGGGCTGTGGTTCGCACCCGCAACGGAAACACCCGGCCATCAATCCATCCCCAGCTACGCAAACCCGCAAACCTACACCGAAAAAGATGTGACCGTAGGTTCGGGGAAATGGAAGCTGCCGGGAACCCTTACAATTCCGAGCAAACCGGGGCCGTTTCCCGCGGTGGTGCTTGTGCATGGGTCAGGACCGCATGACCGCGACGAAACCATAGGCCCTAATAAACCGTTCCGGGATCTCGCATGGGGGCTGGCATCGAAGGGGATAGTGGCGCTTCGTTATGAAAAGCGGACAAAGCAGTATCAGGCTCAGATGGCGGCGGTGAAGGATATTACGGTAAAAGAGGAAACCATCGACGACGCGGTTGCGGCTGTGAAGCTGCTGCGCGAGACGAAGTCGGTCGATCCCAACCGGATATTCGTGCTCGGTCACAGCCTGGGCGGTTACCTGGCGCCGAGGATCGCGCAGGCGGAACCGCGGATTTATGGGCTCATTATAATGGCGGGAACAACGAGGCCGCTCGAAGATGTAATCGTGGACCAGCTGGAATATATTTCCTCGCTTAACGGCAAGCTTGGTGAGGATGATAAGAAGAAGATCGATGAAATCAAGCGGCAGGTGGAAAATGTAAAGAATCCCAAGCTCTCACCCTCGACCCCGGCATCCGATCTGCCGTTCGGAGTCCCTGCTTCTTATTGGATAGACCTGAGCGGATATGATCCGGCGGAAGTCGCGAAGAACCTCAAGCAGCCGATGTTGATCCTGCAGGGAGGACGCGATTATCAGGTAACGCAGGCGGATTATGAAGGGTGGAAAAAGGCGCTGTCATCGAAGAGCGATGTGACTTTCGAGTATTATCCCGGGTTCTCTCACCTATTTATCGAGGGCAAAGGTAAGCCCGCTCCCTCCGACTACGAAAAACCAGGACATGTCTCAGTGCAGGTGATCGATGACATTGCGAGGTGGGTTAAGGATCAATGAAGGAATAGCTTTCAGCTGTCAGTTATCAAGCTATTATAGATACATTGATTATCACAGGCAGTAAGTACTGTCATTCTCGCGAAGGCGGGAATCCAGAATGATGAAATGACATCTTAGCCAGCAGAGAGCGGAGAGTAAAGAGCACAGAGCCCTGGTGTTTCGGATTTGAGGGTTGGAGAACAGAGTTATCATATAAACCCACTGGGCCTCTAACCCAACCCGGAAATCCCGAAACTTATACCGCTGCAGATGAAAAGAGGTGCGGGTTACAAACCCGCTAATATCTGGTCCGGGGTTGCAAATCCCGGGCCATCGTGTTGGTTTCTAAATGAGATTCCTGTGATCACACCTTTCCTAAAAGCACATCCTTACGAACTAGTAAAACCAATTACTGAGTTTCAGGTAATGTAGTGATAACCTGGCAGAAGGCTTCGTGCTCGATCCGACCCGCCAGTACGTCACATCATTATGCGAAAGTCAATAGATAAGAAAGGCCTACTGAGCACTAACGGTATCTCACTCAAAAGCTGTACAAGCTGGTATCTAGCTCAGACCCCCAACCCAAATTAAATCAACAAAACGAACCGACCCTAAGGTTGCTTCGGTAGCCGAAGCTGTGTGCCCGGATCTGTAAGCCCATATCGAGAATAAATTTCCGATACACCGGGGGCGGAGTGAATGCCTGGCGTTTGCCAGGCTTTTGTTTTGTATTTGGGTGCTGTGAGTTGGGGTGCTTTCACGATACGTTCGCCTGGGTAAAGTAATTTTGAGACAATCCGTGCAGCCAATGCACTTCTGAGGCTCTAGACACCGGAAAGGAACTGAAAATGAAGAAGGTATACATATACGCACTCGCTGCGTTTGCTGTTTTTGCCATAACTGCTGCCACGGGGGCTTTTGCTTCCGATCAGTGCTATACTCCTCCCGGCTCGTGCAAGCCGGTATGCACATCGTGCCCTGCCCCAGCATGGGATCGCACTCCGATCTACATCCAGCAGCCCAATAATCCATACCTGCCTCCAACATGTCCGACACAAGCCTGGCTGGTCGATCCGTGGGTCAGATGCGGAGCATTCTGCGCTGCCGGCCAGACCCCGGTAGGATGGCCTTATGGCTGGGGAGCGCAATACTGGTTGAGGCCGGATAGCAACTTCTAAAGATTCTGTTCCGATTAGAGGCCGGAGTGATCCACCCCGGCCTCTTTTGGAAACACAACCCCCGGTTAACCTCTCTTCCCGCAGGGTATGCCCCTTCCTGAGATATGAAACGAAGAATAATATTCTGGCTGCTGATCTTCATTTTTATTGGGCTGATCATTACACGCTTCGCCGAGGTTTCGAAGCTTGCCCAGACCCTCTCTTCGGGCAATTGGGGATGGGTAGCCGGCGCGGCAGCGCTTCAACTCGCATTCTATATAGTCTATGCCGGAATCTATGAGGTCGCATTCGCCACCGTACAGGTTCATGCTACCATCCGCGAGCTTCTCCCGGTCCTATTTTCAGCGGTATTTGTGAATGTTGCGGTGCCTACGGGTGGAGCGAGCGGGGTTGCGCTATTTATCGACGACGCAGCCCGCCACCATCAATCACCTGCGCGCGCGGCGGCAGGGGTGCTGCTGGTGCTCACGGTAGACTTTACCGCATTCACAGTCCTCCTGGGATTAGGACTGGCTCACCTTGCGCTCAGCGGAGTGCTGCGCACTTACGACCTGATCGCCGCGGTAATCCTGCTCGGTATCATTATGGGTCTCGCAATCGCGCTGCTCCTCGGGCTCTGGCGCTCGTCACTTCTGCTGCACATGCTCCTGTGGGTTCAAAGGCTTGTAAACCGCATCATGGGATGGTTCAAGCGAGGACCGGTCATTCACGAAGATTGGGCAGCCAAACACGCAATGGACTTCTCCGCCGCTTCAATCGCAATAGCCTGCAATCCATGGAAGCTTACAAGGGCACTGATCGTCGCTTTAATCGCGCATGGAATAAACCTTGCAAGCATATATCTCCTCTTCCTGGCTTTCTACGGTCCCATCAGCCCGGGCACACTCATCGCAGGGTATGCTATCGGCAATCTTTTCTGGATCGTGTCGATTACCCCGCAGGGGGTGGGTGTTGTAGAAGGGGTAATGACCCTGGCTTATACATCACTCGGAATCCCGGTCGCGCAGGCTGCGGTGGTGGTGCTTTCGTATCGCGGGCTGGCATTCTGGCTGCCGCTCATAGTCGGCTCGATCACGCTGCGCAAGATCAGGGCATTCGCCGGCGGCGCACCTCCTCCACCGAGTGATGAGATGGGTGGCAAGTATCATCCCTGACTTTTCGGCACAACAACGTGGCAAAATTGCGACAATACATGGTATGTACTGCATGAGATGGTATCACAGGAGGATTGGCACTATTGGGTCCGGCTCATCTTCTGGCAGCCCTGTCTTATGCAACCGATCTTGATTATGAGAAATGCCATTGCAATTCCTGGCGGATGGCGCTGGTAGCGCAACGGCTGGCGCTCATGGTGGCGCCTGAGATAAGGCAGGATGTCTTCTACGGTGCGCTGATGCAGCACATCGGCTCCGTCGGAACTTCTGATCATATCATTTATGTGAACAAAGATCACCGGCGGGCAGATGATTCCAATGGGCTCGACCACTGCTCGAAGAGTTCTATAATCCTCCGGTGGCTCCCGGGAATGCAGTCAATTGCTCAATACGTCAGCGAGCACCATCGGTGGTATCGCGGTTTACGCCGCGAGGACCGCGCGACCGGCGGTGAGATCCAACTGGGAAGCCAAATTCTCGGGCTTGTGGATATAGCCTCACAAACCGACTGCTTCCGATCACCCATAACCCTTTCCACCGGATTGCATGCAATAGCAGGACTCACAGGTCGAGCCTGGCGCAGGGAGCTGTGGATTGCGCTGGTCGAATCGACAAAGGACAGCAAATTTTACCTCCGGATGATGAACACCGCCGCTCTGCCCTCGATGATCCTCGAAGCAATAGAAGAGATAGGCGTACCTCCAGCGCTAGATACGGATACGGGGGTCGAACGGGTGCTGCACCTGTTCTCGGTGCTGGTCGATCTTAAAGACCGATCGACAGCTGGGCATTCGCTGCGTACGGCAAGTTATGCTAAATCACTTGCCACATATATGGGGCTTTCACATGAGGACACACACCAGGCCTACAGGGCAGGACTTGTACACGACTGCGGTCGCTTCGGTATTCCGACCGATCTCCTCAGTAAACCCGGACGATTAAGCTCGAGGGAGATGGAGATAGTCCGGCTGCATGCCGGTATGACAATAAAAGCGCTCACATGCCTGCCGATGACTACCGATATATGTGAGCTCGCTAACATCGCGGGCCATGACCATGAGCGCTTCGACGGACAAGGGTATCCTGATAAGCTGCAGGGCAACGATATTCCGCTTATCTCGCGGATACTGGGCGTGGCTGATGCATTCGATGCGATGGTTTCGTCCACGGGCTACAGGCTTCTGACCCCAAGAGGCGCGGCGGTGCGCCTGGTTCAGAATGCGGGCAGCCAGTTTGACCCGCAGGTAGTCGATGCGATGCTCACAATGGTTCGAGAGAGCGGATTATTAAACGAGCGACAGATACGAGCCGCTTAATGAGTTTCGTATAACGATACTGGCAATTCAGATTGTATACGAAACATTCTGCCATGTTGTCACTACACTACCTGAAACTCAGTAAAAGTTCCATGTCACTCGCAGGGTACCGACCAGAGCATTCGGATATTGTCCACCAGGATTGATAATATACTGCAGATCCGGCATGAAATCGATCGACGAAGTGATCGGCCTGATATAGAACATTTCCAAAGCCAATTCATAGGAATCCGGCAGTCCTGCCTGTGGACTGATATGCGCATATTGGGGACTGAAGCCTATAATATCAGCGGAGCGAGCGGCGGAAGGGCCTGTCCAGGTAATGCCCACACCGGTGTGCCAATCGATAACGTTGACACTCCCCTGCGTATAGCCGTATTCTATGAACCCTCGCAGACCACGGCCATTATCAGGTTCCCCGGCAGGCTGCCATAGGGTCTGATTGAGGATCAGATAGTAGCCATAAGTGCCTTGTTGCGGCGATCCGCTAAAGCGGGTGAACGTTCCGGTGTGTCCCCAGATTCCGAGTTTCAGGTTGTTGCTGTATGCGGAGGACCTCGACCTTCGCCACAGGACTCCGGCCTCGCCGATCAGAAATGTCCCATTGCTGGTGGGCTGGATGTCCTGAGGTTCACCATAAAAATTGCCGAAAGTTACCGAACGGTTGGCATAGTAAGCGCCGAAGCCGATGTAATGGGATTCGTTGGGTGTGAAGAACAGGTTAAGGGAAGGCATCGGAGCGGGAGTTGTGGGAAATACAAAAATAGTAGGGCTGACTTGTGCGGAGCTGTTCAGAAATGGCAATCCATTGGTTATCACGCTGAATTCCGTGTTGGCATCGACCTTACCGATCTTAAGCCGCACCCTGTCGGAGGATAGCTTCTGCTGATACCATATCTCGAAAAGCTGGAAATACGGCGCTGAATTTAGTTTATCAAAGACCTGCAGATCGCCCACAAGAGCGGTAGTCGGGTTCTGTCCGGCGTGGTCTTCAAAGTCCATATAGAATGTGCCATCGTGCCAGCCGAATGCTTTTTTGGTATCGAGGGTCAGGTTCAGATCGAAGGTGGAGGCGCACACGGCGCCGGTGCTCTTTCCACCGACGAAATTCATAAAACCCTCCAGCACCTCATCAGCGCCGATTGTGATTCCCGGCTTTACCAGTTGCCCAGCCCATGCACAGGCCCCCCAGCACGTAAAAAGCACAATAATCAACAGGCGACGTATAATCAACTTCCGCCATATCCCTTTCGGCATAGTCTGAATAACCTACGTCTGGCAGGCACTCAGCCCGCCACAGACCAATCATACCCGAATTGTGGCATTTAACCACAGCAGCAGGCCGAATTAGGGTAGAGGTTGTTCTTCTCCCGGGGGAAGGGTTAAGGTGAAGGCGCGGTTTTTATTGATAGCTTACGCCCTCACCCCAGCCATCTCTCCCAGGAGAGGGAGCACTCTTTACCTCATTCCAGTTTTGGGGAAGAGGGAGTAGACTGTACCACATTTCGGCATTATGGATTCCCGCCTTCGCGGGAATGACAGGGTATATGTGGGGTGGTATTTCGCCGTAAGACAAGGATGCGGTTTTATTCCATACTTATCTGGATCGCGCTTGCGGATACGTATCTCTGGCCTGCATTTGTATATACGCTGCCAATAATATCTACCGCGCTCCCCAGCGTAATGTTCGCCGGTAGTGATGGGACGATCACGCGTATGCCGGACGAACGATCAGGTTCTTCGACGTAAATGCAATCGCCGAATATCGCTGTTACCTTCTTTGCGATAAGTCCCACGGCTGATGAATCCTGCAGCGTCTTAACGTAATTAATGCCCGCACCGGCGTCTTTCATTACGAGAATACCATCGCTGCTTATAGACCAGCTGCCGACATTGCCCGCATTGTCCTTCGCCTGCACACTGCAGTAATATCTACTGCCATAATTAACGGATATCGTCTTGGTCAGCACGTTTCCTACGTTTCCGGAGAACACATCGCTTCCACCGGAATAGGTGCCTATACGGCAATTGTAGCTGTTGATACCGGATAGCGTATCGGTCGCCGGTGTCCATTTGAAAGTGACCGATTGAGAACCCGTGACTAACCCTTCATCAACAGGAATGCCCGGTGTGCCCGGCATACCCGTATCGACGGTAATTCCGTCGCTCGTACACCACGAGCCGACATAACCAGCGTCATTAACCGCCTGCACGCTGCAATAATACGTTCTCCCATTTACGCAGCCGCTAATCAGTTTATAGCATACATTGTCGACATAGCCATCGAACACATCATTCCCGCCCGGAGTTGTGCCTACCCGGCAGTAATATCCAACCACATTGAACCGTGAATCAGAAGCCGCGCTCCAGTTAAATCGGATCGAGGTAGAGTTGGTAAATGCGCCGATATCAGTAGGCATCGAGGGTAGAGTCGGACCAAGCGCATAATTATCTCCGGCATGCCAGTAGAGATCGCCGCCGGCTTGTTCGACTACATCCGGCGTGCCGTCGCCGTCGGTATCGATAGACATTGGATCATTAGCCACAATAACGGTCTTCTTGCACTCCAGATTGTTCTTTGCGCTAAACCATGTATGACCGTCCTGGACCATGTCGTAGTAGAGATCATAAGTGCCGGGCGTTGAGGGCGCGATAACGCTGACAGTAAACGTCGTGCTCTGACCGGGAGCGACACTGACTCCTGACGGGATCATAAACCTGCCCCGTGAATCGTAGTCGGAACTGACCGGTGTCACATTCTGATTTACAATCGCATACGCGAGTCGATACGCATCGGCACTGCTCCAGGTATCCCAGCCGTCGTTTCTTACAGTCACATTTACTGTATATTTCTGACCACACTGCATGATGCGCGGAGTATTTTCATTCACCCACGCCTCACGATAATTGTTCGAGCCGCCGAGGTAGTATCGCAGCAGATAATAGTATGTATAGGCGTCGAGGAACTGGTGATTGTGCCCCGAGGAAGCATAGCTGTCAGTAATGCTCTTCAGGTAAGTGGGTGACTTCTGCGCGTTCATACGATACCACGAGAAATGCACTCCACTCGAATAGTCGATTATACTGTTGCTCGCTTTACTGAGCGGAACATTGTTCTGGAGCATGGGGTTTGAAAAGCTGATCGATGACCAGACACCTAATCCATCACCACTAAAGCGGGCATAATTGGAACAGTCGGTGGTGGTGGTAGTATAGGCTCCATCGAAGACCCAGCCCGTTATCGAGTAATCGAGCGCCCTGTAGTACTTCGTGCAGTGCTTTTGCCAGAGATCGACTCCGCTGGGATAACCGGATGGATCTCTCGTGCCGTATAATTGCGTGGGATTTACATACCCGGCTCCGGAGTCCCAGCCTACAAAAAAGTCCTTACTCGTTTTATGGCGGTACATATAGTCCACTGCCACGCATACCCGGTCCATCGCGTTAGGATCGACTCCCCAGTTGCAGTATACATACTGCTTTGTCGGATCATCATAAACTCCACCATTATTCGCGAGAACATACAGAACCCACGACGCCTGGTCGTAATCACATAAATAAAGCGCCAGGTAATTACCGTTTACAACATTGCCCGAGCTGTCTATAAGCCCGCGAGCGACCATATCGTTATAGGTCGGTGGTGGATTTTGTACGTAGTGCCTGCTTTCAAAAGCCGGCAGCAGACCGGCGTAGAACGAGGCATTATCGACATTATTAGGAGACGGAGCATCGGCTTCCATGTAGGCGTTATACGCGCTGCACAGGCTTACGATCTGCCATTCAGTAGCAACCGGCGTATGTGTGCCACCGACATTGGCATAGTTTGTGTATTTTACATACCAATTCGGAAAGCCGCACACCTTGATCATTTTACCTTTGCCAGTCTGCTGGTTGCATGCGTTCAGGATCGTTTTGAACGTGTTGAGATCGGTGCCCAGGGGTTGATATAAGTCATCGCTGGGCTCCTCATCGCCCCAGGGCGATAGCTCAAAGCAGAAACCTTTCTGGCTCACGCCATAATCAAGGTTGGCAAGCTGCGAAAAGGCACGGCTGTCCTGCTCTATCCCGATAAGATCAAGCGTATACATCAGTACCGTAGGGTTGCATTTGCCGGTATCGATGTATTTTTCTTTAGCCCAGATATACGCGTCGCATTTCGCGCTGCCCGTGGACGGGGTCGAAGTGCCCCATATCGTCCCTGTTCCCGTGAACTTACCTGAGAGATCGATGATCACAGGCAGCTTCAGAGTATTAATAAGATAACCATAAGTGCTTGACGAAGCATCTTTACGCAGGGCTATTGCGTTTTCCACGCCCGCCGCCGATGTAGCTACCAGGCTTGTTGATATGGTTCCCGTGCTCGGGTCCGGATCGTAGAAGATTACGCCGCGGATGTAGTGCCTGAAGAATGTAAATAATTGCTGGAATGTCAGATACCGCACCTCCCAGCCCTCGCAGAGTCCTCCGGGTTCCCTGATACGATCGAGCCACTTGGCATCGGCATCGCTAAGTGTCAGGAATACTCTCGGCGATTCTCTATTCACCAGTCCCTGTACGCAAACGGCGCTGTGGCGGATATCGTAGCATTCCGGTTTGGAGAGGCTTTCGGTATAACGCAGGTCGACAACATATATAATGGGCTTGTTCGCGGACGCACGCGTACCGGCAAGTACCAGCAGCAGAACTGTAACGAGAGTCATTACCCGGATATTCTTCATATACTTCATAGAAAGACATTCCAACCTGAGGTCAATACGATGAGCTACAGCGATAATAAACCTTATAGCGGGATAATACAATTATGAAGGGGGGCACCGGGAGCTGGAGTATATTAATCTCAGCTCCCGATACCAGGAACGGGTTTTACGGTCAGGTGTCAATCAATCGAGATGTTACGGCGCCGGATTTACGACCGTATCCGCTACATCCAGCGAAGATGTGGGGCGAATCACAGCGAAGGCAGTAGAACCGCTCTTAGCCAGCCCCATCTCTCCCGTAACAGAAACCGACTCGCCAATATATCTTGAGGCGACGATCCCAGTGGCTGTCGATTTGGAGCAATCTATTCTTATACCAACGTTACCCGTGCCGTCGTTGACATTGCTGCCGTCGTCGACATAGAAGTAGCTGTTGTCATTAGCGATAGCTGTCACATTGCCCCATATTTTCACGAGCAGGCTCTGAGTCAGGGAGCCCGCGGCAGTCCTGTTATTCATCCCAAGGGCACCCAGTGGGTTACCCGTGGTTACAGTCATAGCGGTTGAGTTGATGTAGCGCTCACCGTTCGAGTCAGTCTGAATAGCGCCCGTAAGACCAGTGATCCGGCTGCCGGGGGTTACCGTCCTGCCGTTGAGAACTTTTATGCCGTATACACGGTTTGCGTTTTCGACATAGTAGCTGCCGTCTGTGTAAGCGCCGGATGCGGCAGTCGCAACCAGAGTCTCAACAATCGAAACCGCTGTTCCGTCGGGAAGCTTTTTCGCGTCCATCAGAGTATCGACGCTCTGAGCCGACGCAGTCAGCGCGAAGTCGACTGTAGTTGTATTATTTGATGTAACAGTCGCGGGCGACGTCAGCGCCTCATATCCACTCGGGCTTGCCGTCAAGGTATATGACCCTGGAGTGAGAGAAATGGAATATATGCCATCCGCACCGGTCTTCACTATATCACCGGTTTGATTGATCGTGACCTGAGCGCCGGAGATAGGTGCGCCGGTGGCTTTATCATATACGGTTCCCGTTATCATTCCATCGGGGATCGAATTGATCGTAAGGTTGTCCCATGCGACCGAGTTCGTCGCATCACTGAACAGGCTGATGTAACCGCCGCCTGTGTTGTTGTTGTCAACCGTATCGATTACCAGGGTCCCATTCACATATATCTTGTGGCTGTTCCCACACACCACTATTCGAACGGTGACATTGCTCCAGTTCGGGTAAGAGGTCGTCAGGGTAGCCGATACAACGTTGTTGCCATTATACTGCAGGTATACATGCTGACCGTCATACGGGAACTTGACGGCATATCCCTGCGTCATAGCTGCTGCCTGGGACTGCCTGTAAGCAATGATCGACCACAGCGAAGTAGAGGGTTCCAGCCAGTTCATATTGACCGTAAGATCGAAATCGGACGGTGTGAATACCTGGTCTAGACCCGCGCCACAGGGATCGGTGCCGTAGGTGCTGGAACCATAAGATGTAACCAGGGTGTTGCCATTGATGAATGAGTTGGTATTGCCAAACCAGGATGCGACCTGCGGTTTAGTCTTCACCCAGGGAATAGCAAAGGTGCCTTCGGTAGTACCGAGTGGAAAATTGCCCGGCTGAGTGTTGTCTCTGGTGAAAGTATCGTAGACCGACCATGTCATGTTGGCCGGCATAATTCCGACATTTTGAGTTGAATTGACACTCACCCCAACGTTCTGGAATTTTGTAGTTTTATATCCGGTTGCCGATGCGGTCAGTGTATAGGTTCCGGACGGAACGTTATTAAGGGTATATGCGCCTTTTGCGTCGGCAGTTGCGGTCATATTTGTGCCACTGGATGTTATGGTCACCACCGCGCCAGCGATGCCCACACCCGTCAGCGCATTACTCACAGTGCCTGTAAGTGTGCCCTTGTAACTAGAAGTAATATCGACAATCTCAACATCATCGATTGTCACGTCGGAGTTATCACCCCACGCCCTGAATCCCGGATAGACATAGGCTATGCTGGAAGAAGGTGGGGTATATACATCTGAGAATTGCGTCCAGTTGGTTCCTGGGGTGAAGAAGTAGCTGACATCCTTGACCCAGGTAGAGGCATCGCTCTGGAAACCGGCCATTGTGGCGCGCATCTGTGTCTGCCCGGTAGTAGACTCCGCCCAGAACTTAAGGCTGTATACATGACCGTAGCTTACAGGTATCACCACTTTGCGCGCGTCAGAAAGCTGGAGCCCTGTGTCCGAGCCTCCGGAGGTTCTCAATAACTGAATAGCAGTACCATTCGCATCGTGACCGGGCACTATGCCCAGAAGTCCACTGGCAGCGCCCACAGTGAAGAACTTGAATGGGCCGATAGTCGTGTTGCTGGCATAAAGAGAGTCCAGATAGAAGCTGTCGAAGCTGGGATCGGGGAAGAGATTACCGGTAAGGTTGGTCTCATCTACCAGCGAAGCATCATCGATTAACACATTTCCGCCTGTTGCCGCCGCGCGGAAAGCTACACTTACATTTGCACAGCCCGCCGGAACGGTATATCTGATTGCGCACAGCTCCCACTTCGGAGACGACGGCATATATGTAAGATTAACAGTATCACCTAAAAATCCACCGGTTGAGTTAAACGACGATACTCTGAAATAAAGCGGGGTCTCGTTATCCGACCTGACCCACACCATCGCACGGTAGCTATGACCCGGCAATACATACATTTTATATGCCATACCTAAGCCTGCATCTCCGGACATCGAAGTCCTCGACAACTGGATCGCTTTGCTTCCGCTGTGACCGGGAGAAACTACCGTAACCGTACCGCCGGCGCCGTTTAAACTGAACGCATGATACGCGCCCACTTGAGTATCGCCGGCGCCGAAGGTCGCGCCAAGGTCCATGCATTCGAAGCTCGGATCAGGCATCAGGTTAGTCGTTTCTTCAAAAGTGACGTTGTCGACGTCTACGTTTCCGGTAGCCGCGGCAGCGCGGAAAGAAACTGAAGCCGCTACGCAAGTAGGCATTGCCGAGTAAGTCAGGCTGAATTTCTTCCACTGGCTTGTCAGAGGAAGAGTCCTGCTCACATTATCACCCAAGAAATTGCCGGATCCACTGCTCGGGCCCTTAAAGGAAGAAACTTTGGCCAGCAACTGGGTATTGGTCGCTGATTTAGCCCAGAAATCGACCCGGTAAGTGTGATATTCCTGGACTGCAATATCGCTGGTGTTGATTCCGGAATCTCCGGTCATCGAAGTTCTTGAGAGCTCCACCGCGACGTTGCCGTCCTGACCGGGGGTGATAACTTTCAGAGAGCCACCAGCGCCGTTCACACTGAAATATCTCCATGTGTCTATCCACTGGATAACACCATCGCCATAGGTTTTGCCAGCGGTAAAATTCTCAAAGCTGGGGTTTTGAACCAGGTTCGTGGCAAATGCGCTTATGCTTGCCAAACCCAGCATAAATACGCACAGAACAGCCAGCCCAAGTATACTGGTAAATCTAATCTCTGCTCTTGTCACTTGCTTTTCTCCTTTCACGTAATATGCAATACGTGTTGCGCGCTCAACATGTAAACTACGATCAATGCATGCCTATGCTTACTTGATCCCCTCCCCTCGCCTAGAGCTGATAATTGAAATTAAGAAATCGGAAATTCTTCAAGCTTACCCACTTGACATGGCCGTCAGCGTAGCCGAAGTTACCTCCACCGCAATGCGCCTCGGCGGGCATATCTCCCTGATCGAGGTTCAAAGGATTTACGCCGAAGCAGCCATCGTTAATCGATATAATGCCGCGGCGAGCTTTACTATACGAGCCCTTGCCCTCGTCAACAAGAAACACGGTCCCGGCGGGCCGCCTGATCGCTGATTCTTTCAGGTATTGGAACGTGCTGTTCATGCTGTAGCTAAGACCAAAGTGGGTCTTTACTTCGTGCATATCCGAAGGGCATACATAGACTCTCGCGTTTTTCACGTAGGGATATATGCCACCGCGGGTTACATCGACGGTTCCCGAACCTGGAAAATAAACCCAGCCGGAGTTAACAACAGCCATATAGGCGTTGTAGTTAAGGCCACCGACATTCAAGGGCGATGCGCTTGGGTACTGCCCATTAGTGTTATCCAGGTACATTCTGAAGCCCTTGCTGAGCTGCATCATATTATTCAGGCATGCGGTCTGTCTTGCCTTTTCTTTTACTGTTGTGAATATCGGGAACAATATCGCCGCGAGAATCGCAATAATAGCAATGACAACCAACAATTCGATCAACGTGAAGCCACGTCTTTGGCGCATTTTAATTATCTCCTCACAAAATCAACTACAAGCGACCCATCTTAGGGGTCAGATGGTATTATTGACTTTCAGGCTACGTTGAGACGTTAAGCCTAGAAATTACGTATACATGCATGTTATGAGACATGCATCATTTTCCGATAGACAAAGAGTTCGTTACCTTGCTTGTGATTTGTTTGA